>Ga0326597_10000026_pt1 | contig 229570 bp, 210 predicted proteins | sample RVTome_12_FD_203789 | JGI IMG/M metagenome (GOLD analysis project Ga0326597, IMG submission 203789) | Soil microbial communities from uranium-contaminated site in the Upper Colorado River Basin, Wyoming, United States - RVT100D185 | ecosystem: Environmental > Terrestrial > Soil > Contaminated...
GGTCCATTCAACCGGCCGCCGCCAGTGGATTCCGGCATTGCGGATCGCCAGGAACAGCAGCTTGATCGCGGCCTCGTCGTTCGGGAAGCTGCCGCGCGTCTTGATGATCTTGCGCAAGGACCGGTGCAGGCTCTCCAACGCGTTGGTGGTGTAGATCATCTTGCGGATCGCCGGCGGGAAGGCGAACATCGGCACCACGTGTTCCCAGGCCCGCCGCCAGCCGGGCGCGATCGCCGGATACCGCGCGCCCCATCTGGCCTCGAACTCATCCAGCCTGGCCGCCGCGGCCGCGGCCGTTTCGGCGCGATAGATCGCCCGGATGTCGGGCATGATCTTCCTGCGGTCCTTCCACGAGACGAAGGCCAGCGAGTTGCGGATCAGATGCACGATGCAGGTCTGCACCGTCGTCTGCGGGAACACGGTGCCGATCGCCTCGGGGAAGCCGGTGAGCCCATCGACTACCGCAATTAGAATATCGGCGAGGCCGCGGGTCCTCAGTTCATTCATCACCCGGAGCCAGAACTTGGCCCCTTCGGTCTGCTCGATCCACAGCCCGAGAACTTCCTTGTCGCCCTCGCACGTGATCGCCAGCGCGACGTAGACCGCCTTGTTCTTGACCAGGCCCTCGTCGCGGATCTTGACCCGGAGCGCATCGAAGAACACCACGGGATAGACCGCGTCGAGCGGCCGGTTCTGCCACTCGCGGACCTCCTCGAGCACCGCATCGGTGACCCGGCTGATCAGGTCCGGTGAAACCTCGACGCCATAGAGCTCCCGCAGATGGCCCCGAATCTCGCGCACCGTCATGCCGCGCGCGTACAGCGAGATGATGCGCCCGTCGAAGCCGTCGAGCCGGCGTTCCCCCTTGGGCACGATCAGCGGCTCGAACGTGCCGTTGCGGTCGCGCGGCACGGCGAGGTCGATCTCGCCATCCTCGGAAAGCACCGTCTTGTCCGAATAGCCGTTGCGGCTGTTGCCCGTGCCGCGCCCGGCCGGGTCGCCCTTGTCGTAGCCCAGGTGCGCGCTCAGCTCGGCGCCGAGCGCCCGTTCCAGCAGGGCCTTCTTGAGCTGCCTGAACAGCCCGTCATCGCCCAGCAAATCCTCCGGCGTCTCGTAACCGGCCAGAAGTTCATCCAGAAGTTCAGGTCTCAATGTCGTCATCGCAGGTCCTCCCATACAAGACATTGGACCCACGACGATCACTTACACAATATATCTGACACTCTCACGTCGGAGGTAGCGGTCTCGGCGGCCACGCCCACGGATTGGACACCTGGCTGCACTCGTCCTTCGCGCCGGGACACCGAAACCGGCGGTCATCTCCGGAGCGATCCGCACCTGAAACAAGAACCTGTCGCCTCAACCTCACCCGTCGGCGTCTTGCGACAGTCCCCCGCCGGTGTCACGATGGTGCGGTCGCAGAACATCTCCGTCGTTCGGCACAACTCAAGTACCTGGGTCCAAACTCGGGAGGAAAAGCATTGATGAGAGCCTTATCTAGACGCATGAAACTCGCGGCGGCGATCGTCGCCGTCGCGATGGCAGTTGGCTCATACGCCAGTCAAAATGCGCGCGCGGAGACCGTGCTGCGCGTCGGCATGACCGCGGCGGACATCCCGCTGACCGTCGGGCAGCCGGACAACGGCTTCGAGGGCTTCCGCTTCATCGGCTACGTCCTTTATGACGCCTTGATCAACTGGGACCTGTCGTCTGCCGACAAGGCATCGGGATTGACCCCAGGCTTGGCTGAAAGTTGGTCGGTTGACCCCAACGACAAAGCCAAATGGATTTTCAATCTGCGAAGGGGCGTCAAGTTCCACGACGGCTCCGAGTTCACGGCCGACGCCGTGATCTTCAACTTCGACAAGCTGATGAAGACAGACTCGCCGCAATATGATGCGCGACAGGCATCGCTGGTCAATTTTCGTATCCCGGCCGTGAAATCGTGGCGAAAGATCGACGACTACACCGTCGAGTTTACCACCAAGGAGCCGGACAGTTTCTTCCCCTACCAGATCTGCTACATCCTCATGGCGAGCCCGGCGCAGTGGGCGAAGACTAAGGATTGGCAAAAATTCGCCGCCGAGCCGTCGGGCACCGGACCCTGGAAGCTGGACCAGCTGGTGCCGCGCGAGCGCGCCGAACTGATCAAGAATTCGGGCTACTGGGATTCCAAGCGGGTGCCCAAGACCGACCGCCTCATCCTGTTTCCAATTCCGGAACCGGCGACACGTACCAGCGCTTTGCTCTCCGGCCAGGTCGACTGGATCGAAGCGCCAGCCCCCGACGCCATTCCACGCATCAAGTCGGCGGGTCTGAACGTTGTCGCGAACGGCTACCCGCACATCTGGTCGTACCATTTGAGCCGCCTGCCCGACTCGCCGTGGAACGACATTCGTCTCCGCAAAGCGGCCAACTATGCGATCGATCGTGACGGTATCGTCAAGCTGCTCGGCGGCTACGCCATAGCCGCCAAGGGGCACGTGCAGCCGGACGATCCATGGTTCGGCAAGCCGGGTTTCGAGCTTACCTACGATCCAGAAAAGGCGAAGACGCTGCTGAAGGAGGCGGGATACGGCAAGGACAACCCGCTCAAGGTCAAAATCTCGATTTCCGCGAGCGGCTCGGGCCAGATGCAGCCGCTCGGCATGAACGAGTACATTCAGCAGAATTTGGCCGAGGTCGGCATTCAGGTCGCGTTCGAGGTGATGGAATGGCAAAGCTTACTTGACCGCTGGCGGGCCGGCGCCAAGGCCGATCAGAACAAGGGCATCCACGCGACCAATATCAGCTATACGACTCAGGATCCGTTCAGCTCGTTCACACGGTTCATGCAAAGCGACCTGCACGCCCCGAACGGCGTTAACTGGGGCTGGTACGCGGACGCGGAGATGGACGAGCTGTTGAAGGGGGCGAAAACCGCCTTCGATCCCAAGGAGCGGGACACGTGGCTCGCCAAGGTCCACACCAAGCAAGTGGACGACGCAGTGTTCGTATGGGTCGTCCATGACGTGGCGCCGCGCGCCATGCATCCGAAGGTCAAAGGCTTCGTTCAGGCCAAGAACTGGTTCCAGGACCTGACTCCGGTTTATATCCAGGAGTAAGGTTCGGATCGAACCGCCGGCTCGAAGCATCTGGATCGTGCGGGGCGTCGCGCCTGAGGCGGCGCCCCGACGGCTTCGCCAACCGCTGATTGTCATGCCATGATCGCCTACATCGTCCGGCGCATCCTCTACGTGATTCCGATCGCGCTCGGCGTCACCGTTTTCATCTTCTCGCTTGTGCATCTGGCACCGGGCGACCCGCTGAGCGCCGTTGTGGCGCCAGATGCGCCCAAGGAAGTGGTCGAGCAGCTGAAGAGGGACTACGGCTTCGACAAGCCGCTGCCTCTGCAGTACGTGATCTGGCTCGGGCGGGCGGTTACCGGGGATTTCGGAATCTCGGTCGCCACCGGCCGCGACGTCACAAGCGAGCTCGGCCCGGCGATCCTCAACACCATGCTTCTCGCCGTCGCCGCGACGTTGGTCGGCTTTTCCTTCGGCTGCCTGCTCGGCGGCATCGCCGGCTACTTCCAGGGCCGCAGCCTCGACAAACTGGCCACCGGCATCGCAGTCGCCGGGATCAGCGTGCCGCACTATTGGCTTGGACTGGTTCTGGTCATCATCTTCTCGGTCGAGCTGAACGCGCTGCCCGCGATGGGTATGGGACCCGGTGGCTCGCGCGCCTGGGCCTGGGACGCGGCGCACATGAGGCATCTGATCCTGCCGGTGATCACGCTCTCCGTCATTCCCATGGGGATCATCACCCGCACGGTGCGCGCGACGGTCGCGGAGATCCGCAATCAGGAATTCGTCCAGGCGCTGGAAGCCAAGGGCCTGCGCAAGCACCAAGTGCTTCGGCACATCGCCAAGAACGCGGCGCCGACCGTGTTGGCGGTGATGGGTCTGCAGCTCGGCTATCTGCTCGGCGGCTCGATCCTGGTGGAGACGGTGTTCTCGTGGCCGGGAACCGGATTCCTCATGAACGACGCGATCTTCCGGCGCGACATCCCGCTGTTGCAGGGGGCCATTCTGGTCCTCGCGCTGTTTTTCGTCGCGCTCAATCTCCTCGTCGACGTGGTGCAGACGGCGATCGATCCGCGCATGCGCCGCAACTAGGGCCGGGACGAAGGACCAATAAAAGTGTCTCAATCCGCCATCGATCGTGCCGACGCTGCGACCCCGCCCGAGGTCGATGCGGCACAGGTGGCGCTGGTCTCACGCGGCTATTGGTCCTCCGTGTTGCAACGGGTGTGGCGCGACAAGGTCACCATCGCCTGCGGCCTCGTCGTGCTGCTGATCGTGCTATCGGCGGTGTTCGCCGGCCTGCTGGCGCCATTCGATCCGTACAAGACCAGCATGATACAGCGGCTGAAGCCGATCGGGGATGGCGGATTCATACTGGGCACCGACGAGCTGGGCCGGGACATGCTCTCCCGGCTGCTGCATGGCGGCCGGCTGTCGCTCTTCATGGGCATTACTCCGGTGATCAACGCGCTGATCATCGGCGGCCTGCTCGGCGTCGTCGCCGGATTCGTCGGCGGCCGGATCAACATGGCGATCATGCGGACCGTCGACGTCTTCTACGCCTTTCCCTCGGTGCTGCTGGCGATCGCGATTTCCGGCGCCTTGGGCGCGGGTCTCGTCAATGCAATCGTCTCGCTGACCGTCGTCTTCGTCCCACCGATCGCGCGCGTCACCGAGAGCGTCACGACACAGGTGCGCACGCTCGATTATGTCGAGGCGGCACGCGCCAGCGGGGCACGCACCTTTACCGTGATCCGGGTGCACGTGCTGAGCAACGTCCTCGGACCGGTGTTCATCTACGCCACCAGCCTGATCAGCGTCTCGATCATCCTGGCGGCGGGCCTCAGCTTCCTCGGCCTCGGTGTCGAGCCGCCGGAGGCGGAATGGGGGCTGATGCTCAACACGCTCAGACAGTCGATCTGGGTCAGCCCATGGGTCTCGGCTCTGCCCGGCGTGATGATCTTCGCGACCTCGCTCAGCTTCAACCTGCTGAGTGACGGCCTGAGAAGCGCCATGGACGTGCGCTTGTGAGCGGTCACCGATGAGCATCACCACATCCGTGCCCAATCCGTCCTCGGCGTCCCGCGACCAGGTCATTCTCGAGGTTCGCGGGTTGCGCAAGTATTTTCCGGTGCGGGGCGGCGTCTTGAACCGCCAGGTCGCCGCGGTGCAGGCGGTGGACGACGTCAGCTTCACCGTGCGGCGGGGTGAGACCCTGGGCATCGTCGGCGAGTCGGGCTGCGGCAAATCGACCACCGCGCGGCTCCTCATCCGCTTGCTGGAGCCCGACGACGGCAGCGTGCTCTTCGACGGCCAAATCGTGGGCGCCGCGGGCGGGATCTCGGTCCGCGGCATGCGCCGGCACATGCAGATGGTGTTCCAGGACTCGTACTCCTCGCTCAACCCGCGGCTGCCGGTCGAGGAAACCATTGCCTTCGGACCCATGGTACATGGCACGGGCCGCAGCGAGGCGCGGCGGCGTGCGCGCGATCTGCTGGCCAAGGTCGGGCTTGAGCCGGATCTCTTTATCCGCCGCTATCCGCACGAGCTTTCCGGCGGCCAGCGCCAGCGCATCAACATCGCGCGGGCGCTGGCACTGGAGCCGCGCATCGTGCTGCTCGACGAGGCGGTCTCGGCGCTCGACAAGTCGGTGGAAGCCCAGGTCCTCAACCTGTTGATCGACCTGAAGGGCGACTTCGATCTAACTTATGTTTTTATCAGTCACGATCTCAACGTCGTGCAGTATGTAAGCGACCGCGTCCTGGTGATGTACCTGGGTAAAGTGGTCGAGATCGGCGACGTCGAGGCGGTCTACGGCAACCCGCACCATCCTTACACCAGGGCGCTGCTTTCCGCGATGCCCTCGATGGATCCTGATCGGCGCAGCCACGAGCCGCCGCTGACCGGCGACCCCCCGAACCTGATCAATCCGCCTTCCGGCTGTCGCTTCCGCACCCGCTGCGTCTATGCCGAGTCGGTGTGCGCGACGAAAGTGCCGGAGTTGTATGCCGAGCCAGCCGAAACCGATCATCAGACGGCTTGCCACATGATGATCCCCGGGTCGGGACATTCGGCGGCGCCGGCGGCGTGACGGGCCAAGCGGTCCAAATTTGACGCACCGAGAGGGTACAGGGGATGACCAAGGTGACCGAGAAATTAGTCAGTGACATCGTTGCAGCGAGTCAGGGGATTGAGCTGGGCGAGCTCTCCGCCCGGCGTGTCGCGGCGGCGATCGCCGCCTTCGCGGCCACCGTGGACCGTGTCGCTGGCGCCCCGCTGCTGGAAACCGAGCCGGCGCGGTTCGATCGCTATCTTAGTGAACAGTGTGAGGAAGCGTGAGATGAGCGAGCCTGCGCACTGGAGTCTGGCCGAGGCAGCCGAGGCGATTGCCGCCAGGCGCATCTCGTCGTGCGAACTGCTCGATGCCTGCCAGGCCCGCATCGAGCGGCTACAGCCGCTGCTGAACTGTTTTATAGGTCTTGACGCCGAGCGCGCCCGCCGGATGGCTGAGGCCGCCGACGCCGCGCTGGCGCGGGGCGACGCTGTCGGGCCGTTGCATGGTGTCCCGCTTGCGCACAAGGACATGTACTACCGTGCGGGGCGGGTCTCGACCTGCGGCTCGCGCATTCGCCGCGACTTCGTGCCGGACCACACGGCGACCGTGCTCGAGCGCCTGGACGCCGCCGGCGCCCTCGATCTTGGCGGCCTCAACATGGCGGAGTTCGCGGTCGGCCCGACCGGCCACAACATCCACTGGGGACACTGCCGCAACCCGTGGAACCCGGACCATGTGACCGGCGGCTCGTCTTCAGGCTCCGGCTCCGCCGTGGCGGGCCGCTTGGTGTTCGGCGCGCTCGGCTCGGATACCGGCGGCTCGGTGCGGCTGCCGGCCTCGATGTGCGGCCTCGTCGGCATCAAGCCGACGCAGGCACGGGTCAGCCGTTACGGCATCATGGGACTATCGTTTTCGCTCGACAATGTCGGCCCGCTCACCCGCACGGTGCGCGATGGCGCGCGCCTGCTGCGGGTGATCGCCGGCCACGACCCGCGCGATCCGACCAGCAGCCGCCTGCCGGTGCCGGATTACGAGGCCGGCCTGGAACTCGGTGTCAAGGGCGTGCGGATCGGCGTGCCCACGAACTATTATTATGATGATGCGGCCGACGAGGTGCGGGCTCTGATGCGGGCGAGCCTGGATCGACTGGCGAGCCTCGGCGCGGAGATCGTCGAATTGGCGATGCCCGACCACGACCAGCTCTCCAACCTGGCCGGCGTCGTGCTTACCGCCGAGGCGGCCACGCTGCACGGTGCCTGGCTGCGCGAACGCCCGCAGGACATCAATCCGCAAATGCGGGCGCGGATCGAGCCGGGGCTGGCGGTGCCGGCGACGCACTATCTGCGCGCGCTGCACGTGCGCGACCAGGTCCTAGCCCGCTTCATCGACCAGGTCTTCAAACGCTGCGATGTCCTGCATGCGCCAAGCCTGAAAGTGCCGGTGCCAACGATCACCGAGACCGACGTCGGCGACGGGCCACAGATGGGCCGGACGATCGGCAGCCTGACCCACTGCACGCGGACGATCAATTATCTGGGGTTGCCGTCGGTGTCGGTGCCGGCCGGCTTTACCGCGAACGGCATGCCGTCCGGCTTCCAGCTGATCGGCCGGCCCTTCGCGGAGGCTCAGATCCTGCGGGTGGCGGCGGCCTACGAGGCGGCGGCCGATTGGGTCACGCGCGCCCCTAGCTTGGCAGCGTAAGCTCGGTCATGCGCCAAAAAAATGGGTCCGAGCCACTGGTCCGCGTCGAGGACCTGCAGGTCGCCTTCGTCGGCGGCGACGCCACTGTGCACGCCGTCAATGGCGTCAACTTGACCCTCGATCGCGGCGAGGTCCTCTGCATTCTTGGCGAGTCGGGCTCCGGCAAAAGTGTGACCCTGAAGGCGATGATGCGCCTGTTGCCGCGCAGCGCGCGGCTCGGTGGCCACGTCAGCGTCGCCGGCCTCGATATGCTGGGCATGAGCGAGGCCCAGCTCGCCGACGCGCGCGGTGACATCGTCTCGATGATCTTCCAGGAGCCGATGCTCGCCTTCGACCCGGTCTACACGGTGGGCCGACAGATCACCGAGACCATCATCCGGCACGAGCGGATCAATGCCGCGGCCGCCCAGAAGCGCGCGCTGGAGCTGTTCGAGCTGGTGCAGATCCCGTCACCCGCGCGCCGCCTCAAGGCCTATCCGCACGAGCTGTCGGGCGGCATGCGGCAGCGGGCGATGATCGCCCTCGCCCTGTCCTGCCGGCCGAGCCTGCTGCTCGCCGACGAACCAACGACGGCGCTCGATGCGACGGTGCAGATCCAGATTCTGCTGCTGTTGCGGCGGCTGCAACAGGAGCTCGGCATGGCCGTGATCTTCGTGACGCACGACGTCGGCGTGGCCATCGAGGTCGCCGACCGGATCGCCGTCATGTACGCCGGCCGCTTCGTCGAGACCGCCCCGGTGCGCGCGGTGATACGTGATCCGCGGCATCCCTATACGCAAGGATTGCTCGCCTCGACCGTGCACGGGGCGATGCGCGGCAAGCGTCTGGAGGCGATTCCCGGCTCGCCGCCCGACATGACGAGCCTGCCGGCCGGCTGCAGCTTCGCCCCCCGCTGCGGCCACGCCGAGGCCGCCTGCCTCGGCGCCGTGCCTGGCGAAACCTGGGTGGCCAAGAGCCACATGGTGCGTTGCGTGCGCAGCGACGCCGAGTTCCGCGGGCTCGCGCCGGCAGGGCCATGACCGTCGCGTGAGCCACCACGCCAAGTCACGATGCAGGAGCCAGAAGCTCAAGGAGCGAGAGCGCCACCGCCTTGGTCGCCTTGCGCAGGTCGTCGAGGCGCAGCCGTTCGTCGGCGCGGTGGCCGTTCTCCTCGCTGATCGTACGGGGTCCAGCACCGTAAGTTACTGTTGGGACTCTGGCAGCAGCGTAGTGGCGTGCATCAGTGTAGAGGGAGACACCATGGATCGGCGTCTCTTCGGCCATGATACGGCCCGCGTTCGCGGCCAGAATGCCGGCGAGCCGCTCGGCGCCGGGTACCGGTGCGAAACTGGCTGCCCAGAGCAGCCGCCGGACCGAGAGCTTCGCACCGGGGGCGCCCGCTACCGCCCGTCTGATAATCTTTGAGATCTCACCCTCCACCGCATCGACGTCCTCTTCGGGGATGACCCGAAACCTGGCCGAGCTCTACCGGGGCAAGGTCTCTGGCCTGCAGAAAGCGCTCAACGCCGCGGCGACCCGGGCGGAAGCGGCAGAGGCCCTGCGCCGGTTGATCGACGAGATCCGCCTGGTGCCGGGGGACGGCGCCCTTCAGATCGAGCTCAAGGGCGATCTCGCGGCGATTTTGGCGCTGACCAGCGAACACCCCCGGGCCGGCGTGGCCTCGGGGGTGCAAACAACGCCGGTTGCGGGGCAGGATTTGTTCAAGAACGTACCGACCCGACCCTGAGGAAAGCGGTTTAAGGTTGGTTGCGGGGGCACGCAACCACTTATGCCGAACAGTCGCAATTTGGCCTCACCCGTCACGAAGTGCTGCCGCGCTTTGAGATTATCAAGCTATATCCCTGGCGCGGCACCGGGCCTATCGGGGTGGGCATCACTTGACGTCCGTTTCACCCCCTAATCGGACATCTTATGCGCGACCGCTTACCGGCGATTCATGACCCGTCCGAGCAAAACCTCCCATATCGCGACCCGAAAAAGGTTCGGTCGTATTTGGGCCAGCTCCGGGGCCGGCTCGCCGGCGTTGGTCAAGAGCACTACGTTCTTTCCGCAACGACAATGCTCGTGCCCCCCGGGGTCTGCTCAGTGGCAGTGAGTTCGAGCAGGCTGACGTTCACTCTCCACGGCACGTCCAAAGCGTACAGAACCGCATCCGCCACATCCTCGGCGGTCAAGACTTCGAAGCCATAAAACGTATCCTCAAGGTCAGCGAGGTCCTGTCCGGTCGCCACGGCATGGAACTCTGTCCTGGTTCGCCCGGGGCTGACTTCAGTGACGCGAATACCGCTGCCCCGTAACTCCATTCTGAGATTCTGAGTCATGAGGTGGACGGCCGCCTTCGAGGCGCCGTAAATCGTCGGTTCGGCGACATGCAAGCCGAAAATCGAGCCGATATTTACGACATGGCCGCGCTTGCGGGCGACCATCCCCGGCAATACCGCGCGCAAGACCCGGGCCACCCCGAGTATGTTGGTGTCGAAGGTGGTCTCAACCTCTTCCGGCGCCGCTTTGACCAGCCCCTCGAAACCGAGGCCGATGCCGGCGCTATTCACCACGATATCGATCTCCAACCCGGAAAGGGTAGCCAGCACGGCGGCACCATCCCGCAGGTCGAGGGCATGGGTGACGCACTGGCACTCCCGGGCAAGAGCCTCAAGTCGGTAAGCGCGGCGCGCCACGGCATGAACCAGCAGCCCGCGCGCCGCCAAACGACGAGTCACGGCAGCGCCGATACCGCTCGAGGCGCCGGTCACCAGAGCGCTACGATAATCGCCGAGGCTCATGGGGATCGCCCTCCCTTAATCGCTCAATGCCAACGTTTTGCGACCTCGTCCAGCATGACCTCGGTAGCGCCGCCGCCGATGGCGTGCAGGCGAGCGTCTCGGACCATGCGCTCAATGGGGATACCGCGCATGTAACCTGTGCCGCCGTGGAACTGCTGGCAGGTGTACATGACTTCATTGGTGACCTCGGCACAGTACGCCTTGACCATTGAGATTTCGCCGACGCAGTCCCTGCCGACCGAGTCGAGCCAGGCGGCGTGATAGAGGAGCTGACGGGCCGCCGTCAGTTTGCACTCGAGCATCGCCAAACGCTGACGGATGCCCTGTTTGTCGATTAGCGGTCCGCCGAACGCCCTGCGGCTTCGGACGTGCGCTATTGTGAGTTCCAGCGCCGTTGCCGCTTCGCTGGTCGCCATGGCACCGATCGAGAGGCGCTCGTTCTGGAAATTTCGCATTATGGCGTAGAAGCCCCTGTTCTCCTCGCCCAGCAGGTTCTCCGCTGGCAAGCGGCAGTCTTCGAAAAACAATTCCGCTGTGTCCGAGCACAGATCTCCTTGTTTCTCGAGCTGGCGGCCGACGCGAAACCCGGGCATGCCCTTCTCGACCAAAAATATAGAGATACCCCGTGACCCCTTGGCCTTCACGTCGGTCTTCGCGGCAACGAAATAGAGGTCGCCGTAATAGCCGTTGGAAATAAAGATCTTCGATCCGTTTAGGACCCACTCCCGGCCATCCCGCGCGGCCCGGGTGCGGATGCCGGCAACGTCTGAACCCGCCTCTGGTTCGGTGACGGCAATGGCGGTGATGGTCTCGCCTGAAAGGATGCCAGGCAGGTATTTGCGAATCTGTTCTTGGCTCCCTGTGTATACCAAGTGTGGCGAGGCCATGGCGGTGTGAACCATGACCGTGACGCTGACGCCGCCGAAGGTTGAGCGGCTGAGCTCTTCGGCAAGGACGATCATGGCGAAAACATCCATGCCACTGCCGCCCAAGTGCTCAGGAATGCGAAGCCCGAAGAAGCCGAGCTCGCCCATCTTGCGCAGCACCTGCCGGGGCACCATGCCCTCGCGCTCCCAGTCCTCTCCGAAGGGCTTGATTTCACTTTCGACAAACCGCCGCACCTGATCACGCAGCAAGCTGTGCTCTTCTTTGAAGTAGATCGAGTCCAAGGTATCGTCTCCTCAAATCAAAGCCGTCCATACAAGGTCCCCATTCCGTTTCTGGAAAATAATCCAGTATGACGGAAGTCGGCGCAATGACTGGCCTTCATGGTCTCTAATCCGTCTTGCGGCATCGGGTTCGCGATCATCTCCGGGGCCTACTTCCGCACACATCGCACCGCGTCCGGGTTTTCGTCGCCGGCCCTTGCGGGACAACAGGCAGCTGGCACTGGGCCCAAGTTCGGGCATGGTGGGCTTGTCGAGGCCGGCAAGGCCGCCGATGATCGCCTCCTGGGGGAAGGCCGATGCCGCTTGAACTCGATGCTGTGGGTACGATGCTTGGCCATGGCTTTCAGCCTTTGAAAGCCCGGCGTCCCCGGTCAATCCCTTATGCGTCAGCGGTCCACCCCCAGGGGGCGCGCTCCACGCCCCGGCACATAATCAGACCGCCGTTGACAGTTCCGGCTTCTGGAGGCGGCAGGCGCTTGATCCCGAGATCGGTGAGGTTGGTCCGTATTGGCACCATTCTGGCACCGGCTCTCGCTGTGCTTGGATGAGTTCGTATGTTCCGAAGTGTGGCAGTAAACGGCAGAAAACACAGAGTTTTGTGTATCCGCGAGCAGCGGTGAGAAGCGCTCGAACTCGAATCATAATCCGCGTGTCGGGGGTTCGAGTCCCTTCCCCGCTCCCATACCAGGGTGCCGACGCCCGTTTGGCGACCGACCGCGCGTCGGCATCGGGCGGACAGGCGCCGCCGCTCTTGGCCGGCATCATCCGCGATCTCGGCGACGGCCACTTCAAGCGGTCCGTCAAGGTCTTGAAAAATTGCCTTAATGCCTGATTAGGCGGTAACGTTTGTCTGGGGCGCGGCCGATTCGCAGGCAGCCGCGGCGAGCGACCGGAGCGGGGCGCCCCGTGACCGCCGAGGGTATTTGGGGGCGGAAGGGCGTGGCAAAAAAAACGAAGAGCGCGGGCCACTTCGCGCCCTGGCGCAGCGCCGGCAAGACGCGGCGCAAACTGCGGCGCTGGGCGGTTCGCGTGGCGGGCACCTTCCATACCGCCGGCAACAGCTTTCCGTGCAAGGCGCACGACCTGTCCCCGGGCGGTGCGCGCATCGAGGTGGTCGGGCGGACTCGGGTCAAGGTCGGCGCCGCCACCAGCCTGGAATTGCCCGGTTACGGACGCATCCCGGCGCAGGTCAAGCATATCAGCGGCAACAGCCTCGGGCTGATGTTCACACACGACGAGGAACACGCCGCCGCCCTCGCCCGCTTCCTGATCGCCAAGCCGCCGCCGCGCCCGCAACCCCGCCGCCCGGCGAAGGCGGTAGCCGTGCTGCTGGTGCGCGACCGACGCGTCCCCTGTTCGGTCGAGGACATTTCCTCTTTCGGCGCCAAGGTCCGCGTCAACGACACGAACGGCTTCGCCGAGGACCAGGAGGTGCTGCTCAGGATCGACGGTCACGGCAGCCTGCCGGCGATCGTCCGGCGCGTCGAGGCGGGCGAAATCGGCTTGGTGCTGGTCGAGGCCTTCGTCGGTGACCTCAGCCGCGACGCCCGTTCGAAGGCGTAGTCGCGGAGTCCAACGTCCGGGCTGAGGCGAAGCCGCCCGGTCGCGCGATCGAGGCGTCAAAGGACGCGCGGAAGTGGCCGCGCAGCTCGGGAAAATAGAGCGCGGCATAGGCGAAGCAGAGCGTCGCCAGGACATACTCGGACAAGACGTAGAGCCCTTGCGCCAGCATCTCGTTCTGGAACACGCCCTGATCCCGCGCCAGGAACAGGAACAGGAAGAAGAAGCCGAGCAGGGTGACGAAAAGGCAAAGCGCCGGCTTGCCGCCGAGGCCGTGCTTTGCCGCATCGCCGCGTTCCGCGGCGAGCGCCCGGTTGAGCAGCAGCGCGCCGCAGGTATCGGCGAGATATGCCGCCAGCTGCGAGACGAAAAAGGCGTACGACAACACGATGTGGGCCGGATCGTTCGTCTCCAAGGTGATGATGGCCAGCGAGGCGAGGCTGAGCCCGGCCAGCACACCCAATCCGGCGGCGGCGGCAGCGAAGCCGAGGTAGAATCGTCGCTGCCGCGTCCCCGCTGACAGCGCCCGGGCACGCTCGCGGCTCAACCTGAAGACCAGCCACCATGAGATAACGATGCAGGGCGCGACCACCAGCATGCCGATCAGGAACACGTCGCTCGCCGGCGCGAAGGCGCTGGACTTGCTGATCGTCGGAATGGTGGTGGCGAAGTATTCCGGCCGCGTCGCCTGGAAGACCAGGCGCGTGAGGAAGATCGTCGGGACGCCGACCAGGAAGACCAGCAGCGAGGCCAGGCTCAGACGATAGGGATGGGCGAGGCGTGACAGCATGCGCGGACGGGCGACGCCGACGGCGCTGGGCGGGGGCGAAGCCGTCATGCTCCCGCTCGTGCGCCGTCCCTCCGGGTTCGTTGTTCGAACCCGGTATAGGAGATTTCCGGCCGAGGAGTAAAGCTGCGCTGATGCCGTACAATCGACATGGACGGGATAAATGACTACATTCTCCGGCGTACTACCAGCCCGTCGCTGCCGGCGCGCGGCGAGGGGAGGGGAGTTTCGCACCAATGCTGAGGCGGATCTGGCGGGGCGATGCAGATAAATGAACCTGTAATTGGCAATATCAGTGCCGTCGGCGGTGCCCGAGTGACCGTGGTGTTGGATGCTCAGGCGGTGCGTAGCGGCGCCCAGGGCCAAGCCGACGGCGCGCTCGCGCCCCTCAATGTGGGCGCGATCCTCAAGGTCCGGACGCCGTATTCGACAGTTTTCGCCATGATCACCAGCATTGCCTCGGACCGTCGCGCCGCGCGCGGTGACGAGACCATCGGCTACGTCGCGACCGCCGATTTGGTCGGCGAGGTGACCGACGGCACCCAGGCCTTCCAGCGCGGCGTCTCCATGCCGCCGTCGCTCGATGCGGCGGTGTATCGCACTTCTATCGACGACGTGGCCAGGATCTACGACTGCGGCGAGGAGGCGAAGGTCCGCATCGGCAACCTGCTGCAGCTGCACGACCTGCCTGCCCACGTCATGATCGACCCGCTGCTCTCGCGGCATTTCGCGGTCCTCGGCTCGACCGGCTCGGGCAAATCCACGGCGGTGGCCCTGATACTCCGCGCCATACTCGAAGCCAATCGCAGCGGTCACGTCGTGCTGTTGGATCCGCACAACGAATATCAGGACGCTTTCGCCGACCTGGCCGAGGTGATCGACCTGACGACGCTGCGCTTTCCGTGCTGGATGCTCAATTTCGAGGAGATCGGCGAAATCATGGTCCCGCCGGGCGAGACCCATGAGCGGGACATGCAGCTGTCGATCCTCAAGGACGCGATCATCGAGGCCAAGCTGAATTATGGCGGCCCCGGCCGCGATAACTCGTACATCACCGTCGACACCCCGGTGCCCTACCGCATCGGCGACATCGGCAAGCTCATCGAGCGGGCCATGGCGCGGCCGAACCGACCGACCGGCGTCGGCCCGTTCCTGCGCCTGATCGAACGCTTGAGCCACCTGGAGCGCGACCGGCGCTACGAGTTCCTGTTCGCCGGCTTTCAGATCCGCGACGAGTTGCCCGGTCTGATGTCCCGTATCCTCAAGGTGCCGTCCGAAGGGCGCCCCTTGACCATTCTCGATTTGTCCGGCGTGCCGTCGGAAATCGTCAACGTCGTGGTCTCGCTGCTGTGCCGGATCATTTTCGACTTCGCGCTCTGGTCCGACCACGATAAGTCGCCGCCGCTGCTGGTCGTCTGCGAGGAGGCACAGCGCTACGTGCCAGAGCGGGCGACCGACGGCTTTGCCGCCGCCCGACGTTCGCTCGAGCGGATCGCCAAGGAAGGCCGCAAATACGGCGTCGCCCTGGGTCTGATCACGCAGCGGCCTTCGGAGATCGAGCCCAGCATTCTCTCGCAATGTGGCACGTTGTTCGCCTTCCGCATGGCCAACGACCGCGACCAGGCCTTCGTGATCTCGGCCTTGCCGGAGAATGCGGCGGGGCTCGCGGCCGAACTGCCGGCGCTGCGGCGCCAGGAGGCGATCGTCGTCGGCGAAGGCGTGCCCGTGGCGATGCGCATGCGTTTCGACGACGTCGACGAGGCGCACCGTCCCCACGTTGCCAGCGGCACCTTTTCCAAGTCCTGGCAACAGGACGACCTCGACAGAAGCTTCATCGACGAGACCATCAGTCATTGGCGCATGCAGCGCCGCCATCGCAGTCCCCAGAACAGTTCGTGAGCGGCGCTATTCGCCGATGCGGATCGGCGGCGCCAGACGGTTGAGGTGGGCTTCGACCTCGCCGGCTGCCGGGATGCTGGGAAGGGCGCCGGCTTTGGTGCAGGCAAGGCCGCCGGCGATGCTTGCCCGGTGCAGCGCGGCGTCGGCGTCGAGCCCCCGGTCCAGCGCCGCGGCATAGGCGCCGACAAAGGCGTCCCCGGCCGCCGTCGTGTCGACGGCCCTGACCTCGAGCGCGCCGATCCGCGACAGGCCCTGCGGCCCCGCCGCGAGCGCGCCCTGTGCGCCCAAAGTCATGATGCATCGCGTTTCGTATCGGGCGGCCAGGCCACGCAGCAGCGCCTCGGCCGTTGCCGCAGTGAGGCGCAGATCGGCGGCAACCGCTGCGGCCTCGTGCTCGTTGACGATCAGGACGTCGAACAGGGCGCCGAGGCCGCCCGGGATCGGCTGCGCCGGCGCGGCATTGAGGATGAGCCGGGCATTACGGGCGCGTGCTCGGCGCGCCAGGGCCCAGTTCCGCTCCAGCGGCACCTCGAACTGCATCACCAGCGTGGTATCCGTGCCGAGCCAGTCGTCCGGCACCTGGGCCGCATCGAGCTCGAGATTGGCGCCGCTGGCGACGATGATCTGATTGCCACCGTGACTGTCGACGGCGACGGCGGCGCAGCCGGTCGGTGCGGCGACACGTGCTACCGCGCCGACGTCGACGTTGGCGCTGGCCAGGCGGGCCAGGACCCAGTTGCCGAATTCGTCGTCGCCGACACAACCGACCATCCGGCACTCGGCGCCGGCCAGAGCCGCGGCGGCGGCCTGGTTGCCGCCCTTGCCGCCGGCGGCGCGCTGGTAGGTGTCGGCGAGCGCGGTCTCGCCTGGGCGCGGCAAGGCACGGACGGGGAAGACCAGGTCGATGTTGAGCGAGCCGAAGACGACGATCATTCCGCTCTCCGGCGGCCGCTGCCACAGGGCCGGATTGGCTTGGCGATATCGGCGCAAATTGTAATCACCGTCACATCCGGGGCTCCCCACTCGGGTATGCTCGACCTTGTGGATCTTTCAAATCAGATGCCGGTCCGGTCAAGGGCGGCGGACGCCGCGTCCGTCGCCGCGGTTGCCGTTGCTGCGGTCGTTCCGCCGGGCCCGGCATGATATTTTGTGCTCAACGATTGGCGACCGCATCGCGTTAGATTTCGTCGCCGAGGACAAATGTGCTAAGTTAATTCTTCAGGGTGCGTCACCGGTTCAATGCGGCTGGATCGAGCATGACATCGTCCGTTCGTCATTGGACATGAACCGAGAGTGGCCGCGATCCCTCGGCGGGCTAGGCGTCGGCGGGAGGGGCGGTTGGGGGTGAGGCATCTTGAACAAAGCCCGCGGCGGGGATTTCCGTGAGGCGCAGGTCGGTCCGACGAGCCGGGTTGTTGACGCAACTGCGGCACCAGGTTCGACGTCATCGTCCGCTTCTCTGAACGAGGCCGCGTTTCGCCAGCTCGTTGCAGAGTCCTTGCACGGCATCTTGGTCGTCGACGAAAGCGGCGCGCCGCTCTTTGTCAATCAGACGGTCGCGCGGATGTTCGGCTACGCCACTGTCGATGAGGTCATGGCCATCGCCAGGCTCGAGCTGCTGGCGGTGCCCGAGTGCCGCGAGCGAGTCCGCGCCTTCCGGCAAGAGTTGATCCGCGACAGGCGCGAATTGGCGACCATCGAGTGGATCGGCCAGCGCAAGGACGGTACGGAGATCTGGCTCGAGAGCCAGGCCCGGCCGATCACGTGGGGCGGGCGGCGCGCGGCCCAGGCCGCCATCACCGACATCACGGCGCGTAAAGTGGCTGAGCGCGAGCTGGCCTCGCGGCATGCCTTCGACCGCGTGCTATCCGATCTCTCGGCCAAGTTCCTCAAGATGACTCCGGAAGAAGTCATGCTCGGCATCGCCCGCGGATTGCAGCAGGTCTGCCATTCGCTTGATATCGACCGCTGCAGCTTTTACGAATGTGCCGAGGACGGGAAGTCCTTGCTGCTGGTGCACAGCTACGCGGTCAACGGCAACGTGGCCGCGGTACCGAAGAATTTGACCGAGGCGTTGCCTTGGTTCGCGAATCGCCTGTTGCAGGGCCAGACCATGGTGACGGCGGGGCCGATCGATCTGCCACCGGCCGCCGTCGCCGAGCGCGAGTACAGCCAGCGCGAGCGGATACGTTCCAGCGTCTCGATCCCGATTTCCCTCGGCGGGTCGCGATTTTGCGCTTTGGCGGCAACGGCGCTGCAGGCGCCGCGCGAGTGGCCGCAGGAGACGATCGAGCAGCTACGTCTGCTCGGCGAGATCTTTACCAGTGCTCTGGCGCGCCGCCGCGATGACCAATCGATCAGGCAGCGCGAGGATCGCTTTCGCGATCTCGCCGAGGTCTCGGTCGACTGGGTCTGGGAAGCCGACCAGAACATGCGCATCACCTATGTCTCCGACCGCTTTTTAGAGCTTTTAGGGGTCGGGGCCGAGCAAGTCCTCGGCAAGACGGGCATGGAAGTGGTCGGTGCCGATCCGAAGGATCCGGAGTGGCGTCGCCGCATCGCGCAAATGAAGGCGCGCCAACAGTTCCGCGATTTTCGCGTTCGCTGGACCGCCGCCCACGGCAGCGAACATTACCTTTCGATTAGCGGCAGGCCGGTTTTCGATGAGACCGGGGCGTTCCGCGGTTATCGTGGCGTCGGCCGCGACGTGACACGGTCGGCGCTGAATGAGGCCGTGCTGCGCGAAAGTGCTGATCGCGTGCGCGACTTTGCCGAGGCCACTTCCGACTGGTTCTGGGAGACCGATTCCGAACATCGGATCACCTATGTCTCAGGCGCGGCGGCGGGCTGGGACGATGTGGGCATCGAGAGCTTGATCGGACAGAGCCTTTTTGTGGATGAGGGCGCGGACGACGATGCCGAGAAATGGCAGCGTCACCGCGAGGACCTGGCGCACGGCCGCGCCTTCCGGAACTTTCGCTATAAACGCCCACGTCGCGACGGCGGGACGCAGCACATCAGCGCCAGCGGCCGCCCCTATTTCGCTCTTGATGGCAGCTTCCTCGGCTACCGCGGCACCGGCCTCGACATCACCGCCGAGGTGGAGGCCCGGACCCAGCTTAACGACGCCATCGAGAGCATGTCCGACGCGGTCGTGATCTTCGACAAGGAAGAGCGGATCGTGTTTTACAATCGCGCGTTCCTCGAGCTCAATTCGCGTTTCGCCGGGAAGATCCGCCCCGGCGTCGCGTTCCGCGATCTGCTCGAGCTGGTCACCGCATCCGGCCAGGCTGCCGACGCCGTCGGGCGCGAGCAGCAGTGGATTGAGGAACGTCTGGATTTCTTCAGGCGAGGCAAGGGCCTGCTCGAGCTGCGGTTGGACGATGGCCGCTGGTTGCAGGTCGCCGACCGCCGTACCGAAAGCGGCTACACGATCGGGCTGCGCACCGACATCACGGCGAGCAAACAGCGCGAAGTGCAGCTGCGGCAGGCTCAGAAGATGGAGGCGATCGGCCAGCTAACCGGCGGCGTGGCGCATGATTTCAACAATCTGCTGGCCATCATTCAGGGCAACATCACCCTTCTTGAAAAGCAGCTCGACGAAAACGACCCGCGCAGAAATCTGACCGCCCCGGTTTTGCGCGCGACCAAGCGCGGCGCCTCGCTGACCCATCGGCTGCTGGCCTTCTCGCGCCGACAGCCGCTCGAGCACAAGGTCGTGGATGCGGGAGAATTGGTCGACGGCATGCAGGAACTGCTGCATCGCAGCCTGGGCGAGAGCATTGCCTTTGAAATTCTGCCCGACGAGGACCATTGGACCTGCGTGGTTGATCCGGGCCAGTTGGAGCAGGCGATTCTCAACCTGGCGATCAACGCGCGCGATGCCATGCCCGGCGGCGGACGGCTGCTGATCGAAGTCGCCAACGCCGAATTGAACGATGCCTATGCGGCAGCCCAGGCTGAAGTGCGACCCGGCGAATACGTGATGATCGCGGTTTCCGACACGGGTTGCGGCATGAGCCCCGAAATCGCCTCGCACATATTCGAGCCCTTCTTCACAACGAAGGATGTCGGCAAGGGAACCGGTCTCGGGCTTTCGATGGTGTTCGGCTTCGCCAAGCAGTCGAACGGGCACATCACCGCCTACTCGGAGCCGGGCCACGGCAGCACCTTCAAGCTCTACCTGCCGCGCTCGCACGAGGCGGTGGAATCCGTCGTTGCCGATCCGGCGCCGGGATCGGCGGAGCCGACGGGAGCGGGCCAGCTGGTGCTGCTGGTTGAGGACGACCTGGAAGTGCGCCAGATGGGCGCGCTGCTGTTGCGCGGATTGGGCTATCGGGTGCTTGAAGCCGAACGCGCCGACGACGCCCTGCGCCACCTGGGGACGGAACGGATTGAGCTGTTGCTGACCGACGTGATGCTGCCTGGCGGCGTCGACGGACGTCAGCTGGCGATGATCGCCCGCGACCGTTGCCCGGGGCTCAAGGTTCTCTACATGTCCGGCCACATTTTTGATAGCGCAGCCCGCAACAGCCGGCTGGAACTCGACGGCAAGCTGCTGCGAAAGCCTTTCGAGGCGCACGAGTTGGCGCGAATGGTGGCGTCGACGCTGGCAGCTTCGGAGGCTTGATCCTGGAGCAGCGGCTCGCGTGGTGGTCGAGGCGGCAGGCGGCCACCATATTAACGGTGGCAATCAATCGCGAAGGCGGGGTCATGGCACGGATTATAGTAATCGACGACGAGGCGGACCTGAGGGTGTTGCTGCGCCAGATGTTGGAGGCGCACGGACACCAGGTCGACGAGGCGGAAAACGGTACGCAGGCCCTGTCCGTTCTCAAGCAGCGGCCCTACGATCTGGTCATCACCGACGTGTTGATGCCCGAGCAGGACGGCACCGCGGTGATGAAAAAGGTGCCTGAACTGCAGCCCAAGGCGAAGGTGCTGGCGATTTCGGGCGGGGGGCCGTCGGTACCGGCTGACTGGTCGTTGAAGATGATGAAGCTGTTCGGCGTCAACGGCGCGCTGCACAAGCCCTTCGACGAGAGCGCGTTGATCAGCGCCGTGGATGAACTTCTCGCTACCTGAAGGATCGCCTGGCCGTCGGCGTCCGCGCGGCGGTTTATTGGCGGGTAGCGCGCTCCAGCAAGCGCAGGAGCAGGAACTGCAGATGTTCGGCGAAATCGAAGCGATGCTCATCCGACATCTCGCCGATGGCCGCGATCAAGTGCTGCAAGGGATCCCTTTGCAACAACTGGCGTCCGCTTTCGGTCAGATCGATGCGATAGGTCCGACGGTCGCCGGCGACCGGTGAGCGGCGAAGCAGGTTGCGGACAACCAAGGCGTTGATGGTTTGCGAGGCGCTGCTGGGCGTGGTCATGTTGTAGCGGGCGAAGTGGCCGACCGTGCGTATCCTGTCCTCCGACTTGCCGAAGTAGCGCAACGCGTTCCACTGCGCCGGCCGAAGGCCGCCCGAGAAACCCATGCTGTAGGAAATCTGCGAGATCTTCTCCAGGATTTCCGCGGCGATTTCTGGCGATACCTTCACCGACATGCCGGGGCCTCCTGCGTCATTATTTTTGTAAGCGACGTTCATGGACGCTGCCCGTGGTGCACGGGTGCGAAGGCTTCACGACTCGCAAATTCCGAGAGTTGCATGGTTCGTGCACCCGATTAGAACAGCCGACGGGCGGATCGGATCCGATTTCCGGTGCCGCGCCGCCGGCGCTGACGTCTGACCACCATCACTGCTGCCGTGCCAAATCGCGGTTGTGGCAACTGCAGCGGTGATCGGGCATCGCCGGCAAGCGTCTTCCCTCGCGCTTTTCAGACGATGTCGTGTGTCAAATATTGTATGATGATAAAGATTGAAGATTCCTCGAACAAGGCCCATACGGGGATAGTGCAGCGCCTGTCTTTTACCACATAAGGTCGTGCTTGACTCAACCATTGGTCGGTTTCCGTCTCAAGCGCCCGCCCGCAGGCCTACTTATACGCTGAATCCGGTCTTGAAATCACGATCCGCCGTCAGCTTGGTCTTTCCGGTCGAGGTCACGGGTAAAGCCTCGATCGTGCGCCGCCGATGGTGTATCGCTAGAGGCGAGCGTCCACAGCAAGCAGCAGGCCATGGATCACGCCACCCAAGTCCGTCTGACCCGAGCGCTCCTTGGGCACATTGCGGCCGGGTCGACCAGTCTGGCGGACCAAGTGACCAGAAACCCCACCAGCGTCTACACCGACCGTGCCGTCCTGGAGTTGGAGCGGGAGATGCTGTTTCGGGGTTATCCCCTGCTGATCGGGTTCTCGTGTCAAGTGCCGCAGGCCGGCGACTATCTGACCGACGATTTTTCCGGCGTGCCGATCGTGGTGCTGCGCGATCGGGACGGACGGATCCGCGCCTTCATCAACGTCTGCCGCCACCGTGGCGCGCGGCTGGTCCGCGGCTGCGGACGCGTCGGCAAGCACCTCGTCTGTCCCTACCACGGCTGGTCGTATGGTCTCGACGGCCGTCTCGCCGGCGTGCCGCAGCGCCATAGCTTCGCCGACCTCGAGCTGGAAGAGCACGGGCTCGGGGCGCTGCCGGTGGTGGAGAAGGCCGGCATGATCTGGGTCCGGCCGAGGCCGGGCGAGAGTTTCGACATCGACGCCCATTTGCACGGCCTGGGGCCGGAACTCGAAAGCTATGACTGTGCCGGCTACCATTTTTACGAGAGCCGGGTGATCGAGCGCGAGATGAACTGGAAGATGGTCATCGACACCTTCCTCGAGCCTTATCACTTCGCCTACCTGCATCGCGACACGGTCGGGCCGATCTTCATGCCCAACCTCTGTCTCTTCCATGCCTTCGGACTCAATCTCAGGGAGACGCTGCCGCGCCGCAGCATTGTCGAGTTGCGCGAGCGCCCGGAGGCGGAGTGGAACCTGATTCCGCACACCGCCATCGTCTACGTGCTGTTCCCCAATACCGTCTTCATCATGCAGGCCGATCACATCGAGACCTGGCGGGTCTATCCGAAAGACAACCGCACCGACCGCTGCGTCATGTATCTCGATTTCCTGATCCCGGAGGCGGCGGAGAACGAAAGCGCCCGTCGGCATTGGCAGCGCAACATGGATCTGGCGATCGCGACCGTGGACCAGGAGGACTTCCCGACCGGCGAGGGCATCCAGCGCGGCTTTGCCTCGGGCGCGCAAGCGCACCTTACCTACGGCCGCAACGAGCCGGCGCTGGCGCACTTCGAGAATGCCGTAAAGATCGCCCTCGCGGCCACGGGCGGTCAGTCGGCGGGGGTTTGACAGCGGCACGGACCGGGGCGACAAAGCCCCCTTCTACGCGGCAATAGAGCAACAAAGGAGGGATCGATGTCGGGTCTCTACTTCGATGAATTCGAGATCGGCCAGGAGTTCCGGCACGCGCTGACCCGCACCGTCTCCGAGATGGACAACATCATGTTCTGCGCCTTGACGCACAATCCCCAGCCGCTGCACCTCGACGAGGAGTTCGCCAAAGGCACCGAGTTCGGCCAGCGCATCGTCAACAGCCTGTTCACTCTGGGCCTGGTAATCGGCGTCTCGGTGGGCGACACCACCCTCGGCACCACGATCGCCAACCTGGGCATGACCGATGTGCGCTTCGCCCACCCGGTCTTCCACGGCGATACCTTGCGCTCGGTGACCAAGGTATTGGAGAAACGCGAGAGCAAGTCGCGGCCGGATGCGGGCGTCGTCACCTTCGAGCACTTCGGCTTCAACCAGCGCGATCAGGAAGTCGCCTACTGCAAGCGCGCCGCCTTTATGCGCAAGCGCCCGGCGGGGGCATCGGCATGAGCCTCAGATGCTTTCTCTTCGTGCCGGGCGACAGCGAGCGCAAGCTGGCCAAGGTCGAGGACAGCGAGGCCGATGCCCTGATCCTCGATCTGGAGGATTCGGTGGCCGAGAGCCGGGCCCCGATCGCCCGCGAGATGATCCGCGAATACCTGCGCGGCCATCCCGATCGCGGCCGGCGCCAGCTCTGGGTGCGGATCAGCCCGCTGGAGACCGAGAAGGCGCTCGTCGACCTCGCCGCCGTGCTGCCTGGCGCGCCCGACGGCATCGTCCTGCCCAAGGCCGATTCCGCGACCGACGCGGTGGCGCTTGACCATCACTTGAGCGCGCTCGAGGTGCGCGAGGGCCTGGAGCGCGGGCGGATCCGAATTCTCGCCGTGGCGACGGAGACCGCGCATACCCTCTTCACCCTGCATTCCTACGTCGGCGCGACCGCCCGCCTCTTCGGTCTGACCTGGGGCGCCGAAGACCTGTCGGCGGCCCTCGGCGCCTTCACCAACCGAGGCCCAGACGGCAACTACGATGACGTCTACCGGATGGCCCGCGCGCTCTGCCTGGCCGCCAGCCGCGCCGCCGCGGTCGAGCCGGTGGGCTCGGTCTATCCCGATTTCCGCGACCTTGACGGCCTGGCGGCCGAGGCGCGCTATGACCGGCAGTCAGGCTTCACCGGCAAGATCGCCATTCATCCCGACCAGGTGGCGGTGATCAACCAGGCCTTCACCCCGACGGCCGAGGAGATCGCCCATGCCGAGCGGGTGGTGGCGCTGTTCCGCGACAATCCGGACGCCGGCACGCTCGGCCTCGACGGCAAGATGCTGGACAAGCCGCACCTGACCCAGGCCGAGCAGATTCTGGCGACGGCGGCGCGGGCCGTCGCGAAGAGCTGATTACCCGGAGCGTCGACGGCGCGGCGTGAGGGGACCGCGGGAGAGCCGCCGGTGAGCACCGCCCGGGAAGCTACGGCGTCGGGCCAGACCGCCTTCGGGCGGGCCATCATCCTGGCGACGATGTCGCTCTGCACCATGCTCTATGCGCTGACGCTGACCATCGTCAACGTCGCCCTGCCGCAATTGCAGGGGGCCTTGTCGGCGACGCCGGACCAGGTCTCCTGGGTGGTGACGCTGAATGTCGTCGCCACCGCCATCGTCACGCCGATGACCGGCTGGATCGTCGCTCGCTGGGGCGAGCGCCGGGTGCTGATCGTCTCGGTGCTGGGCTTCGGCGTCGCTTCGCTGCTCTGCGCCACGGCGACCACGTTGGCCCCGCTGCTGTTCTATCGCATCGGCCAGGGCGCCTTCGGCGCGCCGCTGGTGCCACTGGCACAGGCGATCATCGTCGCCACCTACCCGCCGCACCAGCGCGCCATGGCGCAGGGCATCTTCGGCATGTCGGTGGTGATCGGGCCGGCGATCGCGCCGACGATCGGCGGCTACCTGGCGGAGGAGTACAACTGGCGTTGGATCTTCCTGCTGATCCTGCCGCTCTGCGTCGCCGCGCTGATCGGCGTCATCGCTTTCATCCGCGACAGCGCCAGGCGGCGCCAGGTGCGTCTCGACTGGACCGGCTTCCTCGCCCTCTCGCTCGCCGTTACCTGCCTGCAGCTGATGATGGACCGCGGCGAGCGGCTCGACTGGTTCGGCTCCACCGAGATCGTCATGCTGACCTCGCTGATGGCGCTCGGCTTCTATCTTTTCGTCGTCCAGATGCTGACTCACCCCGAACCGTTCATCAGCCCCTCGCTGTTTCTCGACCGCAACTTCACGGTCGGTCTGTTCCTGGTCTTCGTCTACGGCTTGCTGAACGTGACGCCGACGGTGCTGTTTCCCTCGATGCTGCAGAACCTCAAGGGCTATCCGGATTCGCTGATCGGCATCCTGCTGGCGATGCGCGGCGCCGGCATGGTCGTCGGCTTCTTCACCGCCGCCCTGATGGGCCGCCTCGACCCGCGCGTCGGCCTGGTTCTCGGGCTCGGCCTGGTCGGCTGGAGCGGCTGGATGATGGCGCACTTCGACCTCAACGTCTCACCCTTCTCGGTCGGGCTGGCCGGCGTGGTGCAGGGCATCGGCACCGGCATCATGTGGGTGCCGCTGTCGGTGGTGACCTTCGCCAGCCTGCCGAACGAACGCCTGCCCGAGGCCTCGGCGCTGTTCCACCTGCTGCGCAATTACGGCTCCTCGATCTTCATCTCGCTCAGCGTCATGGCCGTCGTGCGCACCGGCAAGATCAACTATGCCGAGCTGTCCGAGCATGTCAGCCCGTTCAACGAAGTGATGCGCTTCCCCTCGGTGATGGGGCTGTGGAACCCGGAGACCCTGCCCGGCCTCGCCGCGCTGTCGCGCGAGATCGCCCGGCAGGCCGACATGATCGGCTATACCAACGCCTTCCTGATGTACACCTTGGTCTGCCTCGGGGCGGCGCCGTTCCTGGTCTTCGTCAAGATCAAGCGACGATGACGTGCTCTGTGCTGATGATGATCGGAATCTCGCCCTCGGCGATGAAGTTGGGCTCGTCGGCGCGGGTGCGCCGATAGGCCTCGGTGCGCGCCGACGCGCGCATGGCGTCGGTGGACTCGAACCAGGTGATGGCGAGGCCGTCATACTTCGGCTGGCGCCCGTCACGGTAGGCGCCGAGGCGGACGTGGCTCTGCACGTAGCGTTTCAGGACCGGGATCTCGGCCGCGATCGGCCCGTGCACCTGGCGCCAGTAATCCTGGAACTCCTCGACCGCCATGCCGGGGCGGCGGCTGACGAACTCGACGTTCTTGACCCCGCCCTCGGGCACCGGGCCGTCGACGATGACGTGCTCGTCGGTGAGTAGGAAGACCCGCGTTGCCGGATCGATGAACTTGGCCTCGTCGGCCAGCACCGCCTTGTACGCGTCGCTGTCGTTGAGGCGGCGCAGGCTGTCGGTATCGTCGAACCACAATTCGGCGATGCCGTCGTGCACGAGTTCGCGGCCGCCCCGGTAGCCGGAGGGGCGGGCATGGCTCTGCACGTAACGCCTCACCCCCGGCAGCCCCGTCACCAACTTGGGATGCTGGTTGAGCCAGTAGTCCTGGAACGCCTCGACCTCCATGCCGGGCTTGCGGTTGATGCAGGCGATAACCTTGATCATGGCGGCCCTCCGCTGCGTCCTCGCCGCATCATCGGGGGCCCGGGCGGGCGCGGTCAAGCCGCGCGCCGTTCCGATACCGCCCTCAGCTGCGGAAGTCGGCCATCGCCGGGGCGAAGTCCTCGAGCTTGCCGACGTGCGCGTCGGCGTCGAGGCCCGACTGCATGGTGCGGAAGGTGATGTGGCTGACGCCGTGCTGGCGCCACTGCTCGATGCGCCGCCGCCAGTCTTCCGCGCCGCCCTCGTGCGCCCAGACCGTCGCTTCGAGGCCGAGCGCCGCCGGATCGCGGCCGGCGCCCTCGGCCGCCCCGCGGAAGGTGGCGATGTCGCGGGCCAGGTCCTCGGGCCGCATCCGCGGGTTCATGATCCAGCCGTCGCCGATGCGCGCCGCCCGCCGCACCGCCGGCGCTTGAAAGGCGCCGACCCAGACCGGGATCGGCCGCTGCACCGGCATCGGGTTCAGGCCGACGTCGCTCAAGGTGTGCCATTCGCCGCGGAAGGTGGTGAGCTCGTTCGACCACAGGCTGCGCATCACCTCGACCTGCTCGGCCAGGCGCCGGCCGCGATTGGCGAAGTCCTCGCCCAAGGCCTCGAACTCGACCGCGTTCCAGCCGAGGCCGACGCCCAGGCGAACGCGCCCGCCGGAGAGCATGTCCAGTTCGGCCGCCTGCTTCGCCGCCAGCACGGCCTGACGCTGCGGCAGCACCAGGATCGCGGTGGCGAGCTCGAGCCGGCTGGTCAGCGCGGCGGCGAAGCCATAGAGCACGAACGGCTCGTGGAAGGCGTTGTCGCGGGTGTAATAGGTGCGCCAGTCGTCGTGCGGGCTCGAGCCGGCGCCGAGGACGTGCTCGGGCAGGGTGACGAAGTCGTAGCCCAGGCCCTCGACAGCCTGAAAGAAATCGCGAATCCGCGCCGGATCCGTGCCGATCTCGGTCTGCGGAAAGGTCACCCCGAAGCGCATGCCGTTCCTCCCTGTGAGGCCGCAAGCCTAGGTGCGCCGGGGCCTTGCGGCAACCGCGGAATGTCTGGGGTCGGGGCTTCCATGCTACCCTGCAAGGCGAGCCATTCACTAATAGCAGCCAGAAATGGACTGGGCAGCAATACAGATCGCGATCGTGCTGGTCTTGGTGGCGGTCGTGTTCTTCGGCTTTGTCCGTGAACGCCTGGCCCCGGACGTCGTCGCGCTCAGCGCCGTCGGCCTCCTGCTGGCGCTAGGCATCCTCAGCGCCGAGGACGTGCTGGGCGTCTTCAGCAACAGCGCTCCGATCACCATCGCAGCGCTGTTCGTGCTCTCCGCGGCGCTGGAGCGCACCGGCGTGATCGACCGCATGGGCCGCGAAATTTCACGCGTCTCGGCATGGTCGCCCAGCCTCGCCGTGGCCGTGATGATGGCCGGGACGATGGTCCTGTCGGCGTTTATTAATAACACCCCGGTGGTGGTGATCCTGACGCCGGTGGTGATCGGCCTCGGCCAGGCGATCAACTGGCCGCCGACCAAGCTGCTGATCCCGTTGTCCTTCGCCGCCATCTTCGGCGGCACGACGACGCTGATCGGAACCTCGACCAACATCCTGGTCGACGGCGTCGCCCAGAAGGCGGGACTGGCAGCCTTCGGCATGTTCGAGATCACCATCCCGGGTCTGCTGATGGGCTGCGTCGGCATTCTGTACTTGGTCCTCGCCGGGCGCTGGCTGCTGCCTGCGCGCGACAGCCTGGCGACGATGCTGCCGAAGTCCGGCGAACGTCAGTTCATTGCCGAGGTGCTGGTGACTCTGGACTCGCCGCTGGTCGGGAAAAAGCTGCGCGATGCCGGGTTTACCGAGGAACGCGGCTTTCGTGTCGTCGACGTGTTGCGGCGCGACACCTCGTTTCGCTGGAGCCTCGATGAGGTCGTGCTGCAGGCCGGCGACCGTCTGGTGTTGCGCAGCAAGGTCCGCGACATGCTGGGCCTGCGCGAGGCCGGCGATGTCGCCTTCGGCGGCAAGGCCGGGCACCCGATCGAGCCGATCGAAGCGCGCGAGACCGTGGTCATGGAAGGGGTGGTCGGGCCGCAGACGCGGTTCGCCGGCACCCGGGTCACCGACCTGAATTTCCGCCGCCTCTATGGCGCCTACATCCTGGCGATCCACCGGCAGGGCGAGAGCCTGAGCGGAAATTTCGATCAGGAACGCCTGCGCATGGGCGACACCGTGCTGCTCGAAGGGCCGCCGGAGAGCATGCGCCGCCTGTTCGATTATCAAGAGATGGTCAACCTGACCGAGCCCAGCGAGAAGCCGCTGCGGCGCGCCAAGGCCCACCTCGCGGTGCTCGCCGTGCTGCTGGTCATGGTACTGGCGGCATTTGAGGTCCTGCCGATCGCGGCCCTGGCGCTGATGGCGGCAACGGCCGTGGTCGCCTTCGGCTGCATCGATCCGGAGGAAGCCTACCGCTCGATCCGCTGGAACATCCTGATGCTGATCTTCGGCATGCTGGCGCTCGGCGTGGCCATGGAGAAGACCGGCGCGGCGCTGCTGATCGTGCGGAAGTTCGCGACCCTCGTTTCCGGGCTAGGACCGGTCGCGGTTCTCTCCACCGTGTACGTCGTCTCTTCGGTATTGACGGAGATGATGAGCAACAACGCGGTGGCGATCCTGCTGACACCGATTGCCATTGGCCTGGCGCACCAGCTCGGCGTCGATCCCCGGCCCTTCGCCATCGCCGTCATGTTCGCCGCCAGCGCCAGCTTCGCCACCCCGATCGGCTACCAGACCAACACCTTCGTCTACAGCGCCGGCGGCTACCGCTTTAAGGACTTTCTCAAGGTCGGCATACCCTTGAACCTGCTGTTCTGGCTCATGGCGACGGTGCTGATTCCGCTGTTTTGGCCGTTTCAATAGCCGCGGTACTGGACACCGCAGGTCGTCCTCCTGGCCGGCGCGGCCGGCAAGGCCTTCTGCGCCGGCACTATTCCTCGGACGCGCCGGTTATCTCAGGCGGTTCCGTGACTTGGCTATAATGGGACGATGGAATCGGTCGAGCCGATCTGGCAGATGTGGGTGCTGTTCGCGGTCATCGCGGCGGCCGTTGTGGTTTACGCAAGCGATCGCCTGCCGATGGAAATCACCTCGGTCGGCGTCCTGGCGGTGCTGCTGGTCTTCTTCCACGTCTGGCCGATCCCGACCGAAGGGGTCGTCCTCAATTCCCGGGCCTTGCTTGCCGGCTTCTCCGACCCGGCGCTGATCACCATTCTCGGTTTGATCGTGGTCGGGCAGGGCCTGATCCAGACCGACGCCGTCGAAATGCTGGTGCAGCCGATCGCGGCGCGGTTGAAGTCGCGCAAATGGGTGATCGCGCTGACGCTGTTCGGCAGCATCGCGGCATTGAGCGCCTTTCTCAACAATACGCCGGTGGTGGTGATCTTCATCCCGGTGGCGCTGGCGCTGGCGGCGCGCGGGGGCGTCGCGGTAAGCCGCTACATGATGGCGATCAGTTTCGCTGCCATTTTGGGCGGCATGACCACGCTGATCGGCTCCTCGACCAACCTGCTGGTCTCGGGCGTGGTGCAGGATCTTGGGCTCGGCGCGATCGGTTTCTTTGATTTCACCGTGCCGGGCCTGATTCTGGCGGCGATCGGCATCGCCTATCTGCTCCTGGTGGTGCCCCGGTTGCTGCCGGATCGGACCTCGATGGCCCGCGAGTATGTCGGTGCCGACGGGCGCCAGTACATCGCCCAGATTACCGTACGCAGCGACAGCCGGCTGATCGGCGAGCGCGCGGTCGCGGGGCGGTTCGAGGCGCTGCCCGGGATGACGGTCCGGTTGTTTCAGCGCGGCACCCGCACCATCCTGCCGCCGTTCGAGGAGGTCGAGATCAAGGCCGGCGACGTGCTGGTCGTCGCCGCCACCCGTCAGGTGCTGACCGAAGCCCTGGCGACGACACCAAGCCTGCTGCCGGTCGACTTCAGCCTCGATTCCTCCGGCCAGGTTCTGGTCGAGGCGATGGTCGCGCCGGCCTCGCGCATGGTCGGGCGCAACCTGCGACAAATCGGCTTTCACTTCCAGACCGGCTGCTTGGCGTTGGGCCTGCAGCGGCGCTCGCGGATGTTGCGCGCCAACATGGACGCGATCGGCCTCGAGGTCGGCGACGTCTTGCTGCTGCTCGGTGGCGAGGACGACATTGAGGCGCTGCGCGACAGCCATGACGTGATCCTGCTGGAATGGTCGGCGCACGAGGTTGCCGCCCGTCGCCTGGCGCGCCGCGCCGGGGCGATCTTCGCCGTGGTGGTGGTGGGCGCAGCGACCGAACTGTTGCCGCTGGTCATCCTGGCCCTGGTTGGCGCCGTCGCCATGCTGATGACCGGCTGCCTCAATCTGCGCCAGGCCGGCCGGGCGCTCGACCGCCGGGTGGTCCTGCTGATCCCGGCGGCGCTGGCCATGGGCACGGCCCTGCAGGCGACCGGAGGTGCCGCCTATCTGGCGCACATCATGGTCGCCAATCTCGCCAGTCTCGGCCCGCAGGTGGTCCTGTCGGCGCTCTTTTTGATGGTGGCGCTGCTCACCAACCTGATCTCGAACAACGCGACGGCGGTGCTGTTCACGCCGATCGCCATCGGCGTGGCAAATGCGCTCGACGCCCCGGTGCTGCCTTTCGTCTACGCGGTGATCTTCGCCGCGAACTGTTCCTTCGCGACCCCGATCGGCTATCAGACCAATCTTCTGGTGATGGGGCCGGGGCACTACCAGTTCGGCGACTTCATCCGCGCGGGCGCGCCGCTCGTAGTGTTGCTGTGGCTCGCCTTCTCGTTTCTGGCGCCCTGGTATTACGGCTTTTGACGGTGGCCCGGTCGGGCGCTAGACCGTGCTAGAAACAGGATCCACCGATCGTGGCGCGGAGGAGGCGCAGGCCAGATGCAGGATCGCTACGAGACGCTGAAGATCGAGACGCCGGCAGAGCACGTGCTGCTGGCGACGTTGAATCGGCCCGAGGCCCGCAACGCGATGAACACGCAGATGGGACGGGACCTGCTTGAGCTTTTCGGTGGCCTCGCCGCCGACCCCGGGCCATGCCGCGTCGTCGTCCTGACCGGCGCGGGCGACAAGGCCTTCTGTGCCGGCGGCGACCTCAAGGAGCGCCGCGGCATGAGCGACGAGGCCTGGCAGGCCCAGCATGCCATCTTCGAACGGATGATGCTGGCCCTGATCGACTGTCCAGTGCCGGTTATCGCTGCGGTCAACGGTGCGGCCTTCGGCGGCGGCACCGAGTTGGTCGGCGCCGTCGACTTCGCCTATGCCGCGACCAATGCGCGCTTTGCGCTGACCGAAGTGACGCTCGGCATCATGCCGGGCGCCGCCGGGACGCAGACCCTGCCGCGCGTCGTCGGGCCGCGCCGCGCCAGGGAGATCATCTTCACCGGCCAGCCGTTCTCGGCGGCGGAGGCGCATGCCTGGGGCCTGATCAACAAGGTGAGCGAGCCGGCTGAGCTGCTGCCCGAGACGTTGGCGACCGCCGCGCGCATTGCCGCCAATGCGCCGCTCTCTATCCGCCAGGCCAAGAAGTCGATCCATCACGGCCTGCAGATGGACCTGCGCACCGCCATGTTCTTCGAGATCGAAGCCTACAACCGTCTGGTCCCGACCGAAGACCGGCGCGAGGGCGTCAGCGCGTTCAACGAGAAGCGCAAGCCGAACTTTCGGGGCCGGTGAGCTGCGGGCGCAGCCCTCGCCAGCCGGCGGCATTGCTGCTAGTGTCCCGAATCCGAAATTCGTTGCCATTCTCAGCAGGCTCCATACGAATTTCGGATTCGATTAGGACACTAGCAACTATATGATTCTAGTGTGGTTCTGGATTTGAAGTTCGTTTCTGAGCTGCCGCAGGTAATGTAACGAACTTCAAATCCACCACACTAGCGTGGCGGCTGACTTGGAGGTGCAAGGTGAGCGAGCAGATCAGGTTCTTCTGGCAGCCCGGGTGAACCAGCTGCCTTAGAACGAAAGAGTTTCTTTCGTCCCGCGGCATTGCCTACGACTCCATCAACGTCCACGACGACGCGGACGGCATGGCCCTGCTGCGCCGCCTCGGCGCCCGCAGCGTGCCGGTCGTCGCCAAGGGCGAGCGCTTCGTCTTCGCGCAGAATCTGGCCGACGTCACCGAGTTCCTCGGCATCGAGGGCATCGCCGGCCCGGCGCTGTCGCCGGGCGAACTGATCGGCAAGCTGGAGCTGGTGCTGGGGGCCGCCGAACGCTATGTGCGCCAGCTGCCGGACCGGCATCTCGGCGACAAGCTGCCGAACCGCGACCGCAGCTATGGCGAGCTGGCGCACCACATCTTCCGTATCCCCGAGGCCTTTATCGAGGCGGCGGCGAGCGGCGAGGAGCTGACGCACCGCAGTTTCGTCACCCCGCCCGGGCCCGAGCACCGGACGGCCGCTGGCATCGCCGCCTATGGCCGCGCGGTCATGGATCGGGTTCGGGCCTGGTGGGCCGAAACCGCGGACAAGGACGGCGGCCGCCGCATGCCGACCTACTACGGACCGCAGCGACTGCACGATGTGCTGGAACGCACCACCTGGCATTCCGCCCAGCACGTACGCCAATTGATGATGGTGCTGGAGGGCCTGGGCGTCGCGCCGGAGCGGCGGCTCACAGCCTCCGATCTCGCCGGCCTGCCGCTGCCCGAGAAGGTCTGGGACGAGTAGCCCTGTCCAAGTCGCTCATCGGACTACGAGCGACGCATTCGGCAATGGGTGCGGCGGCAAACCGGCATACGTCGTTTTCGGCGTTGTCCGAAGACGTTTGACGGCATCGGGTCCGGCGCCCCAGGGAAGGTGGCGGCTGCATCACGCATACCGGCCACGAATGTACGAATAGAGCGCCCGCAGCCCGGTCGCCTCGCCGCCTTCGGGGCGGCCCGGCCGTGCCGTCAGGTTGGCGGCCATGATGTCGAGGTGGGCCCAGTTCCCGGCGCCCGAAACAAACTCAGCAAGATAGAGCGCCCCAATGATCGAGCCGGCGAGGGGACTGGCGGAGAAATTGTTGAGGTCGGCGCATTTGCCGTCGATTTGCTTGCGGTAGGGCCGCCAGATCGGCATTCGCCAGAGCGGATCGCCGACCGCGGCACCTGCCGCTTGAAGGCCGCTCGCCGCCTCGTCGTCATCACAGAATAGCGCCTGGACCTCGGGTCCGAGCGCGATCTTCGCGGCGCCGGTGAGCGTGGCCACATCGATGAGCAAGTCCGGCTTTTCGCTGTCGGCGTCATGCAGGGCGTCACAGAGAATGAGGCGGCCCTCGGCGTCGGTATTGCCGACCTCGACGGTTTTGCCCGCGCGCGTCCGGATTATGTCGAGGGGACGGATGGCGTTGCCGGAGATCGCATTTTCGACCGCCGGAACGAGCGCGCGCAGCCTGATCGGCGCGTTGGCGGAGATCAGGGCTTGGGCGAGGCCGATGACCACCGCCGCGCCGCTCATATCCCTTTTCATGTTGAGCATGCCGTCGTGGGACTTGATATGCAGTCCGCCCGTGTCGAAGCACACACCCTTGCCGACGAGCGTGACTTTCGGCGCGCTTTCCTCTCCCCAGCGGAAATCGAGCAAGGCCGGTGCGCGCGTGCTGGCGCGGCCGACGGCGTGGATGGCCGGATAGTTCTGGTCCAGGAGTTCTTCGCCACGCACGACGCGCACGTTGGCGCCGCCCGCCCTGGCAACCTTCGATCCGGCTTCGACGAGCTCGTCCGGTCCCAGGTCTTCGGCCGGCGTGTTGATGAGATCGCGCGCGAGGAAGACGCTCCGCGTGATGCGCTCGACTTCGCCGGCGTCCGCGCCGCTCGGCCAGACGAGAACCGCCGAGGCGCGTTTCGGTTTTTTGTACCTATCGAAATAATAGGCGCCAAGGTTCCAACCGACGGCCGCTTCGGTTGCGGCCCGCGCGCCGAGATCGTCCACCAGCTTGTAGACGCCTTCGGGCAATGACGCCGGCAGATTCGCGAACGCCCAGACGGGCTCGCCGTCGCACGGCGCCGCCAGCACGCCATCGAGACGGCCGCGCTGATCCGGAATAAATGCAAACGAACCCGCATCGCCGACGAAGCCGGTGGCGGCGAACCATTGGCGGTGCTCGGGATGGGCCTCGAGCCAAGCAGGCAGCGAAGCCTTGGTGACGGTGGAGATCGGGATTGCGCCGGTGGCGTCCGATGTCAGGTATGCGTGCATACTCTTCTTCAGTTCTCCGAAAAGGCTAGAGCGCGAAGCGCAGGCCGACGCCGGTCTCGAGCGCACGCTGGTATATGAGAGCCGCGCTCGCCACGTCCTGTATCGCCGTTCCGGTGGAGTCGAAGATGATAATTTCGTCGTCGTGCGTGCGGCCAGGTCTGGCACCGACGATGATGTCACCGAGGTCCGCGTGTACGTCGGTCGCCGAAACGGCTCCCGCCTCGAGAGCGTGGTGCAAGTCGCCCATCGCTGCGCACTGCTCAAGCACATCCACCACGATCTTTGCCTGGGCGAGGAGAGCAGGCGTCAGCTCGCTTTTTTCCGGGTTGTCCGCTCCGACCGCCGCGATGAACGTACCGGGCGCGACATCGTGCTCGGTGAGAAACGGCGCTTGGGAAGTCGTGCAGGTGACGATCAAGTCGCTCGCGCGCGTCGCCTTGCGAAGCGTCGTCGCCGCCTCAAAGGGAACGCCGAGCGATGTCGTCATCCGCGCGGCGAAAGCGAGCGCCCTTTGAGGATCGATGTCCCAGGCGAACGCCCTCTGGAACGTTATGACCTCGGCCAAGGCGGCGGCTTGCACGCGCCCCTGCTCGCCGCAGCCGCAAATGCATAGCGTGGTTGTCTTCGGACGGGCGAGATGTTTGGCGGCGATGGCGCTGGCGGCCGCCGTTCGCATGAGCGTGACCTCGATGGAATCCATGATCGCAAGAACGGATCCGTTCGCCCCGTCACCAAGCAGAATGGCACCTTGGATCGTCGGCAGGCCGTGCCGTTTCGGATTGTCGGCGAAGTTGCCGTTGAGCTTGACGGCGACATATCTGCGGTCTGACGCGAAGCTGGCCCCCTTGGTATGGAAGGCTCCCCCCGATGCCGGAACGTGCATCGGGACAGGCGAGAAGGCGCTGCCTTGCTTGCTTGCGCGGAAACCGGCCTCGACCGCGTCCAGATAGTCCGCCGGCGTCATCAGCGCGGCGATGTTTTCCCGCGACAGCAGGATCACTTCCCGGTTCATGACACGGGCCGCCAATTGACCCGGCGATGCGGGTTTTGGGCAGTAAAGGCTTCCGCTGGGATGAATTCGAAGATCGAACGTGGCGAGCTTCGCGACATGCCGGCGTCCTCCAAGCACTCCACTGGGCCATGAGAGAGAAGCACTCATGTATAAGTGGCGGAAACCGGGGCGCAAAAAGCGATTTATTCATCAATATATGAAGGAATCTTATGACTGACCGCGGATTTGGGGTCTGACTTGCGGCGCGCGCCAGCGCGATCGGGACTTGGCGGCCGATCGAGATGTGCGCCGCGAGACGGGTGAACGGCGGCTGTAGTTTCGCCGACCGATGCCTTACCACCGCCGACCCGGCCGGCCGCTGCCCGAGAATGTCTGGACGAGTAGGACGGTTCTAGGCCGTCTTCGCGGCCTTGTCGTCGAGGCGCCAGAGCTGGGTCTGCGGCACCAGCAGTCGCTGGGCGACGACGGCGATATGTCTGTCCGGGTGCTCGGAAAGGGGCGCGCGCAAAGCCAGCATGAGTTCGCCGGCCGCGGTCTCGCCCCAGAACCAGTCGGCGACGGCCTGGCTGGTCGCCTTGCCCGGCTGTGCCATCGCCGCCTCCAGGTGGAAGGCCTTGACGTCCTCAAGCGCCAGCTTCAGGAGTTCGGCCGCCGACAGCTCGGGACGAGGATTCTCCGGTCTCTCTGTCTCCAAAAAGGCGGCGAGATAGCGCGCGGCCGCCTCGACGTCGAGCCCGCTGACGCCGACCGTGGTGCGCCCGCGGCGCTCGCGCCAGAGATCGTGCCAGGGCCGCAACTGGCCGACCTCGTCCGCCAGCCGCGACGTCAGGTCGCGCGGCCCGCGTGCCGGTGCTGTGAAATTGACGGGGCAGGCCCAGCCCTCGACGATGCCGCCCTCGGGCGCGCCCTCGGGGAAGTCGGCGAGCACCGGTCCGCGCTCCGCCTCCAGCAGCGCCAGCGCGGCCTTCAGCACGCGGCGCTGGAAGTCAGGCTGGTCCGGGGTGCCCAGCGGTCGGCCCAGCTCGAACGGCACCCAGAGCGCCCGGGGCGGCCGGATCCGTACCGTGTGCTCGCGCACCAGGCTGATCTGGGTCGTTGGAATCCCTTCGTTTTCGAGGTAATGCGCCAGCGCGCCCACGGCGCGCGTGCAGTTCGGTCAGACCGGCAGCAGCGACGCCGCGTCGACCCCGTCGGCCTGCAACAGCCGCGCGAGCTCGAGGGTCGCCGGCTTCATCGCCTCCGGGTCGGTGGCCCCCATGAAGGAGTAGTGATAGGCAGCGAGCGAGCCGATCTCGCCGTCGGCCGCCATTTCGCGCAAGCGGTCGATGGGAAGGACGACGTTCCAGTCCTGCTGCAAGCCGGTGCGGTCGAAGTTGGTCGAGATATGGCTGATCACCAGGTCGCCGGCTGCGATCTCGCCCGGAATCACCCGGTAGTCGACGGCGCCGACGGCGAACGGCCGGTCGTCGCGGCGCTGCAGGCCGGCAGTCGAGATCAGGGCGACGCGGCGCTGCGCGAGCGGGGCCCCCTCGGCCCAGGGCTCGGTTTCGAAGCTGGGGCAGGGCAGGTGCAGCAGGTGCGTGCGCAGCGGCTCGGCGATGTCGTCGAGGCGGGCCATGGGCGACTCCAATACGTCAGCTGACACTGGAAGAGGCGTGGCCGCATGGTAGCGGCTTGGCGAGCGTCCGCAAGCGTGGATCACGCCTTCAGCACGACCAGCGGCCCGGTCGTATCGGCCGCCAGGACACGGCCCATTCGGCAAGCCGCGTCGGCGCCGGCGGCGTGCAGGGCGGCCAGGCAGTCGTCGGCCCGCTCGGCCGGCACGCTCGCCAGCAGGCCGCCCGCGGTCTGCGGGTCGTAGAGCAGGCCGAGACGGCCGGGATCGATCCCCGACGCGCCGCCCAAGGCCTCGGCGAAGGCTTCGTTGCCGGCCTGCAGCGAGCTGACGATGCCGCGGCCGATCAGCTCGACGGCGCCGGGCAGGGCGGGGATCGCCGCCGGCGCGATCTCGGCGCGCGCGGCGGACGCGTTCAGCATCTCGATCAGGTGGCCGAGCAGGCCGAAGCCGGTGACGTCGGTCGCCGCCGTGGCTCCGTGCGCGCTCAGGCAGCGGCTGGCTTCCCGGTTCGAGACCTGCATCGCCGCGAGCGCCGCCTCGACCCATTCGGCCCGGGCCTCGGCGCGCATGTCGGCGGCGAAGATGGCGCCGGTGCCGAGCGGCTTGGTCAGGATCAGGGCGTCGCCGGGCCGGGCGCCGCCCTTGCGCAAAAGCGTCGCCGCGTCGGCCTCGCCGTTGACCGCGAGGCCGAAGGCCAGCTCCGCCGCTTCGCCGGTATGGCCGCCGATCAGCTGCACGCCGGCCTCGCCCAGCGCCGTCACCGCGCCCTCCAGCAGCTGCGACAGGTCGGCCTCGACCTTGGCTTCCGGGCCGAACGGCAGCGAGACCAGGGCGAGCGCCGTGCGCGGCTCGGCCCCCATGGCGTAGATGTCGCCCAGGCAGTGGTTCACCGTGATCCGGCCGAAGAGATAGGGGTCGTCGATGAAGGCGCGGAACTGGTCGATCGTCTGCACCAACAGCTTGCCGGGTGCCGGCGCCAGCACGGCGGCGTCGTCCGCGGCCTCCAGGCCGATCACGACCTCCGGGTGCTTGCCCTGGGCCAGTCGCGCCAGCACCCGGCGCAGCACCGGGCTCGCTACCTTGGCGCCGCAGCCGCCGCAGCGCATCGCCGTGGTCGGTTGCTCGCCGGCCGGCCGGGATTCGGCTTCGGCCATCTTCGGCAGCTCCTGGTAGCGCCGCATCCAGCGCCGGTCGATCCAGTCCTTCAGCCGCCAGACCCAGCGGCCCTGCAGCGCGAGCGGGCCGTAGGAGGCGACGGCGTAGCGCTCGCCGCTGGAGATCAGCGCCAGGGCGCGCCGCTGCGCCCGATAGGGCCGGAGGCGGCCCCCCTTGGCGGCGCGGCGCAGGTTCTCGGCCAGCACCGGGCCCTGGCGCACCGCGAAGACGCCCGATTTGGCGAGCCGCCGCGGCTCGAAGGCGGCGACGTCGCCGGTGGCGAAGACGCCGCGGTGCGAGACCGATTCCAGGGTCTCAGCCACGCGCACGAACCCGGCGTCGTCCAGCGCCAGGCCGGAGCCGGCAAGCCAAGCCGGGGCCGCCGCGTGCGTCGCCAGGACGGCGGCATCGCAAGGCAAGACCGTTCCGTCGGCGAGGCGCACGGCACCGTCCTCGACCGCCGCGGCCGGTTGGCCCAGCTCCACCCCGACGCCATGCCGCTCGAGGAAGCCGCGCATGGTCCGCCGCACCACCGGGGCGTGGCTGGCCAGCAGTTCCGCGGTGTCGCTGACCACGGTGATGGTGACGCGGCCGGGATCGCCGCCGGCGGCGCTGAGCGCCTGGCTCAGCCGAAAGCGCAGGCAGAGGCTGAGCTCAGCGCCGGCCGCGCCGCCGCCGATCAGGACCAGGCGGAACGGGCCCTTGCCGGCGACGACGCACGCCTCCAGCGCACGCCAGCGCTCCAGGAAGCGGTCCACCGGCTTGACCGCAAGCGTCCGCTCGACGCCGGCGATGCCAGACGGGTGCGGCGTCGAGCCGACGTCGATCGACAGCACATCGAAGGGCACCGGCGGCCGTCCCTCGACGCGGATCAGGCGGGCTTCGAGGTCGAGCCCGCTGGCGGCAGCGTGATAGAAGCGCGCCTTGGTGAAGCGGCAGAGTGGCTGCAGGTCGATGTGCGCCGCGTCATGGCCGTAATGGCCGGCGATCAGTCCCGGCAGCATGCCTGAGTAGGGGGTGACGGCGTCCTTGGAAATCAGCGTCAGCCGCAGACCCGGCGCGGGCCGCATGCCGAAGCGCTTCAAGACGGCGACATGGGCGTGACCGCCGCCGATCAGGACGATATCGCGGCTGACGGGGACCTCAGGCGTCAAGAAGCCACACCGTCATGCGCCGCTCACCGGTTGGCGCCGAGCCAGATCGCCTTGACCTGGGCCACCGCGGCCTCGGCGCGGGCCTCGATCTCGGCCTCGCCAAGCGTGCTCAGCGGATGCTGGATCACCGCCGGCGCCAGACCCTCCATGCCCAGCGCCGCGCGCTGCACCCGGGCCTCGTGCTCGAATTGCGTGGTCACGATCACCGCCGTCGGTATGGCTTCCGCCTCCAGGTTGACGCCGTCATGCATACAGCACGACGTGCAGCTGCCTCAATCGCCGATCGCGGTCAGCGCGATATCGTTATCGGCGGCGATCTCGGCCACGAGCTCGGGCGCCGCCAGCTTGGAGAAGCTCTCCTTGCGGTAGTAGTTGACCGCGGCGAAGCCGAACTCGGCGGCCAGCCGCTCGCTGGCCTTGCGCAACAGCTTGTTGGCGTTCCACTTGGTGTTGTCCAGCACCGCCAGGCGCAGGCCGCCCAGGGCGGCGACGCGCGGCGCCAGCGGCCGGGCCTCGACCTCGACCGCGCCGCGCGGGTCGTAGACGGTTTGGGCGCCGTTCTCAGCCATGGCTGTCTCTCCCATAAATCCGAATGCCTCAAAGATAGCAGGTGCCGTCGACGCAGACCGGGCCGCTGACCGGCGCCCGGCCGTCGATGCCGCGCAGTACCGGGCTTGTCATGTGGCCCCAGCCGGGGATGAAGGCGGAGAAGCGGCCGGCCTCGCCGCCGGCGACGAAGAGGTGGATGAACTCCGGCACCGGCACCACCGGGATCTCGGACTCGAGCTCGCGGCCGTACCATCGCGGCAGGTTGCGGTTGTAAACCTTGCCGTAGCGGTGGTTGAAGGCGATCTCGCTGAAGCGGTTCTTCGCGTTGGTCCATAGGTAGAAGCGGATGTCGTGGCGGCTCCAGCCCGCGGCGGCAATGGTCTGGGCGTGCTCCGGCCCCAGCACGACGGCGCAGTGCCCGCCGCTCACGGCGTTATTGTGGGCATAGGTGCTCATCGCCGAGACGATGGAATCGAGAATCCCACGCGGGTCGTCGGCGACGTGGTTGGTGACGCTGTGCGGCGGCTCGGCGGCGATGACGAAGACGGTGGAGTCGGCCGGATCGAAGCCCTTCTCGACGTGGTAGGGGGCGAACGGGCTCAGCCCCTCGTTTTCGGCGATGCAGTAAGTGTACTTGCCGGGATGGCCGAGCGTGCTCTTGTCCAGATCCCCCGGCGTGGCGCCGCCGACGTTCAGCAGCACCAGCCGGATCGCCCGGCCGATGGTGGCGTTCGCCCGGTTGCCCGAGCCGAAGGTGTTGCAGCCGGCGTTCATGCCGATCTCGGCGGCGATCGGGCCGTTTACGACCAGCAGCGGGGCCGCCATGTGCGTGGTCGCCTGCACGCCGTTCAGGTTGAAGGCGGGCTCGCACAAGGCCAGGAGCGCCGCCCGCACCACCGGCGCGTAGTCGGGCCGGCAGCCGGCCATCACCAGGTTGACCGCCAGCACCCGGCGGCTGAGGCTGCCCCAGCGCGGCGGTACCCGGCACTCGACCAGTTCCGGCTCGCCGCCCAGCGCCACCAGCATCGCCGCCAGCTTTTCCGGCGTCGGCGGCACCACCGGCAGGCCGTCGGTCCAGCCCTGCTCGAAGTACCATTCGACCAGGTCGACGTTGGCCGCGACCGTCTGAGGTTCCGGCTGCGGCCCGTTCGCCGTGCTGACGGCCTGCTCGCTCATGCTGGCTCTCCCCGCGGCCGCGGCGATTGGCGGAAGAGAGTGGGAGTCGAACCCACCAGGCACGCCTGGCGCCCCTCGCTGGTTTTGAAGACCAGGCCGGCCACCGGACCGGATTCCCTTCCGCGCCAAGGAATAGCCCATTTGGCCCGGCGCGTGAACGGGCGGCGGCCGGATAGAACCGCAGCCTGAGCGTATCAGCGCCAGAGCGCTCAGGGATTGAACTGCGGGCAGAAGTTGGCGTTGCACTCGGTCAGGCACTGGCGCACCAGCGCCACGGTCCGCTCGGGGCAGGTGCTGGTGCGGTAGCGGCTGACCTCGATCGAACAGCCCTCGATCCGCTCGATATTCCGCTCCTGGCGCTCGCAGTCGGAGAGGCAGCGCTCGAAGCGCTGCGGAAAGCGGCAGGGCTGCAGCGCCAGTTGCGGCCCCGGCGTCTGCTGCAGCCCCTCGGTCTCGGTTGCGGGGTCCGGGCTGGCGCCCGTGGCAGTTATCGGCGCGGCGGCCAGGCAGATGACAACAACGGCGACCACCCGCCAGGACTGGCGCCGAGGCTGCCGCCGCGTTCGATACCAGCTCATGAATTATATATGGTATCCGCATGACCAGCCCGGCAAGCCCAAAGCCTAGTCGGCGGCGCTGGGAAAGACCTCCGCCGCCGGCCGCAGGATGCGCCGGCCCTCGTTGCTGCGCCGGGTGAAGCCGACTCGGTCGAAGTATTCCAGCACCTCGATGGCGAGGTTGCGGCCGATGTCGGAGCGGTCGCGGAAGGCGCGGGCATCGAACAGGCTGTCCTCGGATTGCGCGGCCAGGCGCTCGGCGATCTCGGCCAGCTCGCGCACCGTCTCGGGCAGGAAGCTGCGGTTGGGCGTCACCTTCAACAAGAGGCCCAATTGCTGCGCGCGGTTGAGGAAGCCTTCCAGCGCCTTCAGCTCGAGCTTCAGCTCCTCGGCGATCTCGCGGGTCCGGGGCGGGCGCAGGCCGCCGGCCTCGAGGATCGGTGCCACGCGCCGCCACAGCGCCGCCTCCTGCGGGGTCGGTTGCGCCCGGTGGCTCGGCAGCAGCAGGAAGCTGCCGCGCCGGCTGATCTCGCCGGCCCCGATCAGCGCCGCCAGCGCCGCCTCGAAGACCGGCGCCGGCACCGTGCGCGGCAGCGCGCGGCGCAGCTCCGGGGCGCTCGGGCCGACCCGCTCGGGCTGGCGCTCGTGCCAGCGCTCAAGGCTGTCGCGCAGCATCGCGCCCAGCGCCTGCCAATGCGCCGGCGCCAGGCCGATCGCCTCGGCCCCGCTGCCGACCTCGGCGATGGCCAGCGATGGCGTCAGCGCCTGCGCCTCCTCCGGGGTCAGGTTCCAGCTCTGCCGGAACGGGGTCAGCGGCACGCCGTTGGCCGCGCCCTCGAGCAGCGCCGCCAGGGCCTCGCCGGCGCTGGCGGCGCGCATCGCCTGCAATTGCCGCAGCCGCTCGGGCCGGGTCCGGCCGCGCGCCGGCGGAAAGATGTCGATGACCTGGCCGCCGGCGATGGTGCGGCGCGCCGTCTGGTCGCGCAGCACCAGGCGGTCGCCGTGCGCGGCGCCGATCTCGTGGTCCAGCACCAGCTGCGCCAGGGCCCGTTCGCCGGGGGCGATCGAGCGGCCCTCCAGTACGGCGACGCGGCCGGTGACGTCGGCGGCGCCCAGGTGCACGTGCACCGGCGTCCAGTGGCTGAGCGCGCGCGCCTCGCTCGCCAGCACCCGGATCTCGGCGTCGAGCTTGCGCGTCGGCGCGTGCGCCGGCTCGGCCAGCACCCAGTCGCCGCGATGCACGGTGGACTTTTCCAGGCCGCTGCCGGCGAGGTTGAGGGCGACCCGCTCGCCGGCCCGGCCGGCCGCGGCGTTCTGGTTCTGGGCGTGGATGGCGCGCACCCGCACCGGCAGGCCCTGCGGCGAGAGGATCAGCTGCTGGCCGGTCTCGACCTTGCCGGAAAAGACCGTGCCGGTGACCACCAGGCCGGCGCCGGCGACGGTGAAACAGCGGTCGACGGCGAGACGGAAGTTGCCGGCCTGCGGGCGCCCGCCGATGTCCTCGGCGGCGGCCTGCAGGTACGCCTTCAGCTCGGCGATGCCGGCGCCGTTCTCGGCCGAGACCGGGAACAAGGGCGCCGCGGCGAGCGTGGTCGGCGCCAGCAGCGCCTGTACCTCCTCGGCCACGGCGGCGACGCGCTCGGCCTCGACCCGGTCGATCTTGCTCAGCGCCACGGCGCCGTGGGCGACGCCGACCAGGTCGAGGATCGCCAGGTGCTCCTCGGTCTGCGGCATCGGTCCGTCGTCGACGGCGACCACCAGCAGGGCGAAGTCGATGGCGGTGACGCCGGCCAGCATGTTGCGGATGAACTTCTCGTGCCCCGGCACGTCGACGAAGCCGAGCCGCTCGCCGGAGGGCAGCGGCTGGTAGGCGAAGCCGAGGTCGATCGTCATGCCGCGTGCCTTCTCTTCGGGCAGGCGGTCGGTATCGATGCCGGTCAGTGCCTGCACCAGCCGCGTCTTGCCATGGTCGATGTGGCCGGCGGTGGCGATGATCATGACAGAGTCAGGCGGTCGAGCTGTCCGAGCAGGGCGGTTTCGTCCTCGAGCGCGCGCAGATCGAAGATCAGCGCCTCGTCCCGCTGCCGGCCGAGCACCGGCACCGGCAGCCGGCGGAAGGCCTGGCTGAGGCGGCGCAGCGCGGCGCCGGAGCGTTTCGATGACAGCGGCCGCAGGGCGAGCCCGGCGCTGGCCAGCGCCTCGGTCGGCAGGGCGCCGCTGCCGATCTCGCTCCGGCAGGCGACGGTCTCGACGGTGGCGACGTCCGCCAGTCTCGCCGCCAGCTGCGGGCGCAGCCGTTCCGCCAGCGTCCGGATCTCCGCTTCCGGCCGCGCCAGCAGCCGGAGCGTCGGCACCGTCTCGGTGAGCCGCTCCGGATTGGCATAGAGCGGCAGGATGGCGCCGAGCGCGGCGATGGTCAGCTTGCCTGGCCGCATGGCGCGCTTCATCGGGTTGCGCTTCAGCCGTTCGACCAGCGCCCGCTTGCCGACGATGATGCCGGCCTGCGGCCCGCCCAAGAGCTTGTCGCCGCTGAAGCAGACCAGGTCGGCGCCGTGCCCCAGGGTCTCGGCCACCGTCGGCTCGTGCGGCAGGCCGAACGGCTTGAGGTCGACCAGCGTGCCGCTGCCCAAATCGACGACGAAGTCGAGCTCGTGGGCGTGGGCGAGCTCGGCCAAGTCCGCCTCCGGCGCGCTGGCGGTAAAGCCCTGCACCACGTAGTTGCTGGTGTGCACCTTCATGATCAGGGCGGCGCCGTCCTCGACGGCCTGGCGGAAGTCCTTCAGGTGCGTGCGGTTGGTGGTGCCGACCTCGACCAGCCGGCAGCCGGCGCGAGCCATGATGTCGGGCATGCGGAAGGCGCCGCCGATCTCGATCAGCTCGCCGCGCGAGACGGCGACGCGCCGGCGCAGCGCCAGGGTGTTCAGGATCAGCAGCACGGCGGCGGCGTTGTTGTTGACCACGGTCGCCGCCTCGGCGCCGGTCAGGCGGCAGAGCCAGCCCTCGAGGTGCGCGTCCCGGTCGCCGCGCCGGCCGCTGTCGATGTCGTATTCCAGGTTGACGTTGCCGCGCGCCGCCTGGGCAATAGCGGCGATCGCCGCTTCCGGTAGCGGCGCCCGGCCGAGATTGGTGTGCAGAATGGTGCCGGTCAAGTTGAGGACAGGGCGCAGCGAGGGGCCGAGCGCGGCCGCCAGGCGCTCGGCGACGGCGGCGGCGATCGCCTCCACGGTCGGGGCGGCACCGCCCGCCGCCAGTTGCCGGCGCAGCGCCGCCAACTCCTCGCGCGCGCAGTCCCGCACCAGGGCGTGGCCGTGCCGTCCGGCCAGGGTCGGCAGCGGTTCCCTATTGAGCAGCCGCCCGACCGAAGGGATGGCGGCCTGGGCGGGCTTGACGGCAGCAGTCATGGCTGGTCGTCACGGCCTCGTGGTTTTTTCGGCTTCGACCGAAGCTAGGGACGGCTCGGGCAGCCGTCAATGCCGCGGGCGGGCCGCTGGCCCGTTCACGGCGTAACCGCTAAGGTTCGCCCCGGAGAAAGGAGCTGCGGACGGTCGATGTCGAGAAGCTACGACGTGGTCATTGTAGGCGGCGGCGCCATGGGCAGCAGCACCGCCTATTTCCTTGCCGCCAATCCCGATTTCGCCGGTAGCGTCCTGGTGGTCGAGCGCGATCCGACCTACGATTCCAGCGCCACCAGCCGCTCGATGGGTGGTATCCGCCAGCAGTTCTCGACGCCGGAGAACATCCAGATGTCGATGTTCGGCGCCGCCTTCGCCCGCAAGGCCGCCGAACTTCTGGCGGTCGACGGTCAGTCGGCCGACGTCAGCTTTCGCGAGCAGGGCTATCTCTTCACCGCCACGCCCGAGGGCGCGGTTACGCTGAAGCAGAACTACGATCGGCAGCGGTGCCTCGGCGCCGAGGTCACCTATCTCGAGGGCGAGGCGCTGAACCGGCGCTTCCCCTGGCTCAACAGCGAGGACCTGGGGGCGGCGGTATTCGGCCACGCCAACGAAGGCTGGGTCGATCCGAACACGCTGCTGCAAGGCTTCCGGCACAAGGCGCAATCGTTGGGCGTCGGCTTCGTCCGGGACGAGGTCGTGGGCTTCCTGCGCGACGGCAAACGGCTCGCCGGGGTGGTTCTGACCGAGGGCGGCGAGACCGGTGCCGGAGTCGTCGTCAACGCCGCCGGCTCGCGCGCCGGCGCACTGTGCCGGCAGCTCGGCATCGAGTTGCCGGTGTGGCCGCGCAAGCGCTACGTCTACGTCTTCGACTGCCGTGAAGACCTGCTTTCGGCGCCGCTGACGATCGATCCGAGCGGCGTCACCTTCCGGCCGGAAGGGAAGTATTACCTCGGCACCGTGTCGCCGCCCGAGGACGAGGACGAGAACAGCGATCCCGACGATTTCGAGATCGACTATCGCACTTTCGACGAGGTGATCTGGCCCCGGTTGGCGCACCGCGTGCCGGCGTTCGAGGCGATCAAGCTGGTCAACGCCTGGGCCGGGCACTACGACTACAACCTGTTCGACCAGAACGCGATCCTGGGGCGCCATCCGGACATCGAAGGGCTGATCTTCTGCAACGGCTTCTCGGGCCACGGCCTGCAGCAGTCGCCGGCGGCCGGCCGCGCGGTCGCTGAGTTGATCGTCCACGGCACCTACCGCAGCATCGACCTCCGTCGCTTCGCCTTCGAGCGGCTATCGGCGGGGCGGCCGATCCGCGAGGCCAACGTCTGGTGAGCGGGCAGTTCGTACGCTTGGGCGAAGGCGAGCGGGCAGCGGTGCGGTTTTCGGTCGACGGCCGGTCGCTGTCGGCGCTCGTCGGCGATACGGTCATGGTGGCGATGCTGCTGGCCGGCCGAAAGCTGCGCACATTCGAGTTTGGCGGCGAGCCGCGCGCCGGTTTCTGCCTGATGGGCGCCTGCCAGGACTGCTGGGTCTGGCTCGCGGACGGGCGGCAGCTCAGGGCCTGCACGGCCTATGTGGAGGAGGGGATGGCGCTGTTGACGGCGCCGCCCGCAGGACGATGGCCGGCGAACGCGTCGTAGTCGTCGGCGCCGGTCCGGCGGGGGTGCGCGCGGCCGAGGTGCTGGCTGGCCCCCGCCTGAACGTAATCCTGGTGGACGAGAATCCGGCGCCGGGCGGCCGCATCTATCAGCAGCCGCCGCCGGGGTTCAGTCGCGGCTATCGCCAGATCTACGGCTTCGAGGCCGGCAAGGCCGAACGCCTGCACGCGACCGCCCGGGCGCTGGCGCAGCGTATCGACTACCGGCCCTCGACCCTGGCCTGGAACGTCTACGAGAAGGTGCTCTACGTCACCTCCGGGGGGGTGCACGACCGCATCCCCTTCGACGCCCTGGTTCTGGCCCCGGGCGCGACCGATCTGGTGCTGCCGTTTCCGGGCTGGACCAAGCCCGGGGTCTACACCCTGGGCGGCGCCCAGGTGGCGCTGAAACATCAGGGCTGTGCTGTGGGCCGGCGCACCGTCTTCATCGGCACCGGGCCGCTTCTGTACCTGGTCGCCTACCAGTACCTGGCGGCTGGGGCCGAGGTGGCGGGGGTGCTCGACACTTCCGAGCCCGAATTGGCGCGGGCGCAGACCTTGGGCCTGCTCTCCGGGGCGACGACGTTTGCGAAAGGGCTCTTCTACTACTGGCGCCTCAAGGCGGCGAAGGTGCCGATGCTGGGCGGGGTCAGGCCGCTTGACGTCGTGGGCGAGGCGGGAGTCGAGGCGCTGCGCTGTCGCGACGCCGCAGGCCAGGAGTTCCAGGTCGCCGCCGATGCCGTGGCGATGGGTTTCGGGCTGCGCTCGGAGTGCCAGCTCGCCGACCTGGCGCAGTGCGCGTTCCATTACGACCAGCCGCTCAGGCAGTGGCTGCCGACGGTGGACGAGGACGGACAGAGCACGACGCCGGGCGTCTACCTCGCCGGCGACGGCAGGCGCATCGTCGGCGCCGGGGCGGCGGAGGTCGGCGGCGTGCTCGCCGCCTATGCGGTGCTGATCGACTTCGGCTACCCGGTAAGTCTTGGCACGCACCGTTTCTGGCGCGCGCACGCGCAGAACCAGAACACCTTCCGCCGGGCGCTGGAAGCGGCCTTCCCGCCTCCGGTCGATCTGGCCGCCGAAGCCGACGATGGCACCATCGTCTGCCGCTGCGAAGCGGCCGCCGCCGGCGAGATTCGCGCGGCGGCGCGTCAATTGGGGGCAAGCGAGATCAACCGGGCCAAGGCGTTGTGCCGGGTCGGCATGGGGCGCTGCCAGGGCCGCTATTGTGCGGTCGCCGTACAGGAAGTGCTGGCCGCCGCCCTCGGCCTATCGCCGGAGGCGATCGGACGCTTGCGCGGCCAGGCCCCGGTCAAGCCCGTGCCGGTGGCGGAGGCAGCCGACGCATGAGCGCGGCGCTGGAAACCGACGTCGCCGTCGTCGGCGGTGGCATCCAGGGCTGCGCGGCGGCGCTGCACCTGCGTCGGCACGGCCTCCGCGTCACGTTGTTGGAACGCGGCTTCGTCGGCGCCCAGGCCAGCGGCGTCAACTTCGGCAACGTGCGCCAGCAGGGCCGGGCGCTGCCCGAGCTGCCGCTGTCCCGGCGCGCGCGAGAGAGCTGGAGCCGGCTGGCCGAGATCGTGGCTGATGACTGCGAGTTCGTCGCCAGCGGCAATCTCTACTGCGCCTACGACGAGGCCACGGCGGCGGGCCTTGAAGCGTACGCCCACGATGCCGCCGAATACGGCTTGGAGATCGAGCTGCTGGGTCCGAACGTGCTGCGCGAGCGCTGGCCCTGGCTCAGCCGCGAAGTCCGCCTCGGCTCGTTCACGGCCAGCGACGGCCATGCCAACCCGCGTCTGGTGGCCCCTGCCTTCGCCCGCGCCGCGCGCGCCGCCGGGGCCGAAATCTTCGAGCATAAGGAGGTCGTCGAGGTCGGCCATCACGGCGATAGCTTCCGGCTGACCGCGTCCGATGGGACGACGGTTGCGGCGGCGCGGCTGCTCAACGCCGCCGGCGCCTGGGGCAACTGGATCGCCCAGCGCTTCGGCGAAGCGGTGCCGCTCGAAGCCCACGCGCCACAGCTGGCGGTCACCGAGCCGGCGCCTTTCTTCATGGCGCCCACGGTCGCCGCCGTCGGCCACGTCTACATGCGCCAAGTGGCCCGCGGCAATGTCGTTTACGGTGGCGGTCATCGCGGCCCGGCCCAACTCGACCGGGTCCGCGCCTATGTCAGGCCCGAGAACACGCTGGCGCAGTTTGGCGCCGTGCGCCGGCTGGTGCCGGCGCTGGAAAGCCTGCATGTTATCCGCGTCTGGGGCGGCATCGAGGGCTTCCTGCCCGACGAGATCCCGGTCCTGGGGCCGAGCTCGACCACCCCCGGCCTCTACCACGCCTTCGGCTTCAGTGGCCACGGCTTCCAGCTCGGCCCCGGGGTCGGCGCGGTGATGGCCGAACTGATCGCCACCGGCCGCAGCGAGACCGAGATCAAGGCCTTCGACATCAGCCGCTTCCGCCCAGCCGGCGGCGGCGCATAGCACGCAGAGGATGGACAGATGGACCCGATGACGATTGCGATCCTGGGCTTCGGCGAGGGCGGCACGGCGATCGGCCGCGGCATGGCGCACGAGTCCGGCTGGCGCAGCAACCAGAACCGGCTGATCGCCATTGACATCGCCGTCGATCAGGAGGCGCGCGGCGCCGCCATGCGCAAGCGCGCGGAAGGCTTCGGCATCGAGATCAGTGGCGGCTATGGGTCGCATCTGGGCGATGCCGACCTGGTGCATTCCGTCGTCACCTGCGACCGTGCCGGCGAGGCGGCCGAGGCTGCGGCTCCCCATCTGAAGAAGGGGGCCTTGTTTCTCGACCACAACACGGTCACGCGCAGCATGGCTGAGGCCAACGCCCGCATCGTCGAGGCGGCCGGCGCCGACTACATCGACGTTGCCGTGATGGGCGGCTTTCTCGCCCACGGCTACCGGGCGCCGATGCTGTTGGCCGGGCGGCGGGCGCAGGAGGTCGCCCAGTGGATGCGCGGCATCGGCTACGAGGTCGAGGTCATGCCCGGCCCGGCGGGACGCGCCTCGGCGGTGAAGATCCTGCGCTCGATCATGATGAAGGGGATCGAGGCGCTGGGAGTCGAGTTCCTGGTCGCGGCGCGCCGGCAGGGGCTGCTCGAGGAAGCGCTGGCCTGCACCAAGGACGTCGACAAGAGCGGCTTCGCCGAGTTCGTGACCATGCTGGTCCGGACCCACATCGTGCACGCCAAGCGGCGCCACGAGGAGACCGTGCTGGTCAATCAGATGCTGCGCGAAAGCGGCATCGAGCCGCTGATGTCGCTGGCCACGGAACGCTCGCATTTCCGCTCGATCGCCGGCGGCGCCATTCGCCCGGAGCGGCCGGTCCCCGATCTGGAACGGGCGCTGGAGATCCTGACCGCGGACGCGGTCCGCCCTTCGCCGCGGTCCTGAATTGCGCTCTCAGGCAGCTGCCAGAGGCGGACGCTGGCGATGCCAGGAGGTCGCCTGTTCGTAGGCATGGGCGACGCGGTAGACGGTGGTCTCGTCGAACGGCTTGCCGACGATCTGCATCGACAGCGGCAGGCCTGATTTCGAGAACCCGGTCGGCAGCGCCAGGGCCGGGTTGCCGGTCAGGTTGAACGGCGCCCGCGCCTGTCGGGCGTAGGTCCCGGCGATCGCCTCGGCGTCGTCGATCTCGCAGGGCGGATCCATGCTGGAGGCGGTGACCACGACGTCCAGCGGCGCGATGGCGGCATTGAACGCGGCCGCCAGCCGGCGCCGCGCCCTGAGCGCCTGCACGTACTCGACCGCCGGGATGAAGGCGCCGCCGACCAGCCGCTCGCGTGTCAGCGCGGCGTAGTCCTCCGGCCGCTCCCGCAGCCACTTGCGGTGCACCGCGTAGGCTTCGGCCAGCAGGATCACCCGGTTGCAGCCGGCATAGACCTGCAGCGGCTCAACCGAAAGTTCTATGATTTCGGCGCCCAGGCCGCTAAGCGTCTCCAGGGCCGCCTCGATCGCCGCCGCCATTTCCGGCTCGGCGACCAGATCGCGTGTGTAGAAGTGCCGAATGACGCCGATCTTCAATCCCTTGACGCCCTTGCCGAGATCCGCGGCGAAGTCGGGCACCGGCACGCGGGCGCTGGCCGGATCGCCGGCGTCGTGACCGGCGATCGCCTTCAGCAGGCAGGCGTTGTCGGCCACCGTCCGGGTCAGCGGCCCGATATTGTCGAGGGCGAAGGAGAGCGGCACGACGCCGCGCCGGCTGACCCGTCCGTAGGTCGGCTTGATGCCGACGATGCCGCAGCATGACGCGGGGTTCCTGACCGAACCGCCGGTATCCGAGCCGAGCGCGCCCGGCAGCATGCCCGCCGCCACCGCGGCGCCGGCGCCGCTCGACGAGCCGCCGGGCATGGTCCTGGGATTCCACGGATTGCGCGCCGGCGGCCAGGGCAGATCGAACGAGGGCCCGCCGAGGGCGAATTCGTGCGTGGCCAGCTTGCCCAGCGGTATGCCGCCCGCCGACCTCAGCCGCGCCGTGACGAAGGCGTCCTCGGCGGCGACGTTGTCGGCCAGGATCTTGGAATGCGCCGTCGTCTTCAGGCCGGCGACGTCGATGATGTCCTTGAGGCCGAAGGGCACGCCGTGCAGCGGCCCCATGCTCTCGTCCCGAGCCACCTTGGATTCGGCCTCCCGTGCCGCTTTCAGCGCCGTCTCAGCGGTGAGATCGAGGAAGGCGTTCAGCTTCGGCTCCAGCGCCTCGATGCGCGCGATCAGGGCTTCGACGTAGGTAAGGGGAGAAAGCTCCTTGGTCCGGATCAGGCGCGTCGCCTCGACCAGATCGAGATAGTGCAGCTCGCTCATGCCTCGGCCTCGCGGCTGGCGTGGAAGATGTGCGCCGGCTCGTCGGCGATGCCCTCGGGCTCCGGTACCCGCGACTGCATGGTCCCGGAAAAGGCGCAGGCGCGGTCGAAGGCCTCCGGGAACAGCCGGGCGAACTTCTCCAGGCCGAGGGCGGCGGCCAGCCGTTGCCGCTCGTCCTCGCTCAGCGTCGTCTCGTCGCTCATCACTCTTTCTCCTCGCGCGATCGCCCCGACAGGTTTCCAGCAAATCCGCCTGCCCGCAAGGGAGCGCGCCGGCAGGCTCGATTGCCGAGCCTGCGCGCGCATCATGGTATCCTTAATCGATTCTCGCCAGCCGGTCGTCCCGCCCGGCCGCGGGGACGGCGATAGTGCCTGTGCCATGGAGTTTTCAGTCATGAGACCACTGCGCACGAACGAAATCGTGCTGCTGCTGATCGCAGGCGTGGCGCTTCTCGCCCTTCTCATCACCTGGAGCCTGTCGCCCGACTTCGATGCCGGCGACAAGGCCTACGAGAAGGGCGACTACGAGACCGCGGCGCGCGAATGGCGCGCCCTGGCCCAGGAAGGCGACGCGATCTCGCAAACCAAACTCGGCCAGATGTACGACATGGGCAAGGGCGTGAAGCAGGACAGCGCCGAGGCGGCAAAATGGTTTCGCCGGGCGGCGGACAAGGGTTATGCGCCGGCGCAGAACCGGCTGGGCGAGATGCACCAGTACGGCGAGGGCGTGGCCCGGGACTACGCCCAGGCGGTCGATCTCTACCGCAAGGCCGCGCAACAGGGGTACGTGAAGGCGCAGCACAACCTCGGCAGCATGCTGTATTCCGGTCTCGGCATTCCGATCGATGCGGTCGGTGGCCTGACGTGGTTCGAGATCGCGGCGGCGAACGGCAGCAAGCTCGCCGCCAAGAGCCGGGACGATGCCCTCGCGACGATGCCGCCGGCCCAGGTCGACGAGGCCAAGCGCCGGGCCCGCCAGTGGCTCGACAGGCACGCCAAGAAGGAGTGAGCGGCAAGGACCGCCACGGCCCGCGGCGCCGCTCGCTTGCTTTTGTCGGGCGCCTGCGCTGACATGGGCGCGGCTCGGCCTTGCCGTGTTGGCGCGTGCAGCCGCGCCCGAGCGCCGCAGCCTGAACCGCTCAAGGGGGTCCCGATATGAACGCAACCACCGCCGACCCGGCCTTCCGGCCGGCGGCCGCGCTGGCCCGGCAGATTCATGCCGGCGAGATCACCGCGAGCGCCGTGACCGAGCGTTTTCTTGAGCGCATCGACAGCCATGACGGCAAGCTGCACGCCTATATCGCCGTCTATGCCGACGAGGCCCGGCTCGCTGCCGAGGCGGCGGACAAGGCGATCCGCGCCGGCCATGCCGTCGGTCCCTGGCACGGCGTGCCGGTGGCGCTGAAGGACATCATCGATCTGGAGGGGCGGGTGACCACGGGCGGCTCCAAGGCCTGGAACGATCGCGTCTCGACGGTGACGGCGACCCTGGCGCGGCGCCTGATCGGCGCCGGCATGATCGTCCTCGGCAAGACCCACACGGTGGAGTTCGCCATGGGCGGCTGGGGCACCAACGAGCACATGGGGACGCCGTGGAACCCGTGGGACCTGGAGGTGCACCGCACCCCCGGCGGCTCCAGCGCCGGCTCCGGCGTCTCGGTCGCCGCCGGCATGGCACCGTGGGCCATCGGCACCGATACCGGCGGCTCGGTCCGGCTGCCGGCCTCCTGGTGCGGCCTCGCCGGCCTGAAGACGACGATCGGGCGCATCAGCGTGCACGGCGTGCTGCCGCTCGCCAGTACCCTCGACACGCCGGGGCCGATGTGCCGCACGGTCGAGGACGCTGCGCATCTCTACTCCCTGCTGGCCGGTCCCGACCCGCTGGACCCGCTGACCCTGCGCCGGCCGGTCGAGGATCCGATGCCGAAACTGAAGCGGGGCGTGGCGGGCCTGCGGCTGGCGCGTCTGCCGGCGGCCGAGCGCGAACCGGTCGATGCCGAGGTGCTGGCCGCCTATGACGAATCGCTGAAGGTTTTGAAGCGCCTCGGTGCCGAGATCGTCGACCGGCCGCTGCCGCGGTGCTTCGATGATTTCGCCGTCCTCACCGGTCGCATCATAGGCGCCGAAGGCTACTCCTTCGTCGGCGATCTGGTCGATGACCCGTCGCTGCCGCTGGATCCGGCGGTCAGGCCGCGCATCTGGCTGGGCAAGGACCTGAGCGCCCGGGACTACCTGTTAACCCTGCGCGAGCGCGAGGTGGTCAAGGCCGAGTTCGCCGAGGCCCTGGCCGACGTCGACGCGCTGCTGACGCCGACCACGGCGACGCCGGCGATCCCGGTCGACAAGGTCGACCAGACCAAGACGCCGGCCATCTTCACCCGCGCCTTCAATCTGCTGGACATGTGCGCGGCCTCGGTGCCGAACGGCTTCACCGATGCCGGCTTGCCGACCTCGCTGCAGATCGCCTGCCGCGGCTACGACGAGGCGACGGCCTTGCGCATCGCCTGGGCCTACGAGCAGGCGGCGGGGTTTGCCGGACGCATCCCGCCCGGGCTCGAGGCCTGACGCCGCCGGCGCGGCGGCGGCCAGCATCGTTGCCGCCAGGTGCCGCCTCGCGCGCCCCTGACAATGGCCGATGCGCCCCAGCTGAAGCGAGCTCTGGGCCTGCCGCTGCTGGTGCTCTATGGCCTCGGCGTCACCATTGGCGCCGGCATCTTCGCGCTGCTCGGCAAGGTCGCCGGCCACGCCGGTCTCCTGGCGCCATTCTCCTTCCTGCTCGCCGCGCTGCTCGCCGCCTTCTCCGCCTTCAGCTTTGCCGAGCTGGCGAGCCGGCTGCCGAAAAGCGCGGGCGAGGCGCTTTACGTCAGGGAGGGGCTAGGCTCGGCCGTTCTGGCCCGGCTGGTCGGGCTCGCCGTGGCGGTGGCCGGTATCGTCTCGGCCGCCGCCATAGCCAAGGCTTCCGCGGGCTACGTGGCCCAGTTCGTCGAAGTCGGGCCGGCGCTGACGACGGCGTTTGTGATCCTTGCTCTGGGCCTCCTCGCGGCCTGGGGCATTCGCGAATCGGTCGGTGCCGCGGCGCTGCTGACCCTGGTCGAGATCGGCGGGCTGCTGCTGGTGATCGGGCTCGGATTGGAGACGCTGGGCGACTTTCCGACGCGCCTGCAGGCTGCCCAGATGTCCTGGGATGGCGCCTTGTGGGCTGGGGTTATGGCCGGCACCTTTCTCGCTTTCTATGCCTTTCTCGGTTTCGAGGACATGGTCAACGTCGCCGAGGAGGTGAAGGGGGTGGAGCGCACCATGCCGCTCGCGATCGGCGTGACCCTGGGCTTGACTGCCTTGATCTACGTCCTGCTGAGCCTGGTCGCGGTCAGCGCCATGGCCCCGGAGCGGCTGGCGGAAAGCGGCGCTCCGTTGGCAGACCTGTACCGCGAGCTGAGCGGCCGCGAGCCGGTGCTGATCACTTTCATCAGCATCTTTGCCATCCTCAACGGCGCGCTGATCCAGATCATCATGGCTTCGCGCGTGCTTTATGGCCTGGCCGAGCAGGGACTGCTGCCGAAGTTGGTCGGCCGCGTCCATGCCAGGACCCTGACCCCGCTGCCGGCGACGGCCCTGGTCACGGCGATCGTGCTGGTGCTGGCCGTAGGCTTCCCGATCGAGGGCCTGGCGGCGGCCACCTCGAGCATCACCTTGCTGATCTTCGCCTGCGTCAACTTCGCGCTCTGGCGCCTTAAGGGGCGGGTGCCTGCGGCCCCCGGAATCTACCAAGTGCCGCGCTGGGCGCCTCTGGCCGGCGGCTTCGTCAGTCTCGGCTTCCTCGCCCTCGCCCTCGCCAGTTTCGCCTTCGGCTGGCGCTAGAGCCGGTCCAGCGCCTGGGTCAGATCCTGGGCGATGTCCTCGACCGCCTCGAGACCGACGGAGATCCGGACCATGCCGTCGCCGACGCCCATGCGGGCGCGGCCTTCCGGCCCCATGGCCCGATGCGTCGTCGTCGCCGGGTGGGTGATCAGGCTCTTGGCGTCGCCCAGGTTGTTGGAGATGTCGATCAGCTCGAGCGCGTTCAGGAAGCGGAAGGCCGCCTGCTGTCCGCCGACCAGGTCGAAGCTGACGACGCTGCCGCCGGCGCGCATCTGCCGCTGCGCCAGGGCCGCCTGCGGGTGGTCGTCGCGCCAGGGGTAGAGCACGCGCTCGACCTTGGGGTGGCCGGCCAGCAGCTCGGCGACGCGCAGCGCCGATGCGCAGTGGCGCTCGACCCGGAGCGAGAGCGTCTCCAGGCCCTTCAGCAGGACCCAGGCGTTGAACGGGCTCAGGGCCGGTCCGGTGTGGCGCAGAAAAGGCTGCAGCACCTCGTCCTTGAAGCTCTGCCGCGAGAGGATGGCGCCGCCCAGGCAGCGGCCCTGGCCGTCGATGTGCTTGGTGCCCGAGTAGACCACGACGTCGGCGCCCAGCGGCATCGGCTTCTGCAGCAGCGGAGTGGAGAAGACGTTGTCGACGACGACGCAGGCGCCGGCGGCATGGGCGATCTCGGCGACCGCCTGGATGTCGATCAGCTCCAAGGTCGGATTGGCCGGGGTCTCGAAGAACACGGCCGCGGTCCCGGGCCGTATGGCCTGCCGCCACTGCCCGAGATCGGGGCCGTCGACCAGCGTCGTCTCGATGCCGAAGCGCGGCAGGATCTCGGTGACGATGACGTGGCACGAGCCGAACAGCGCCCGCGCCGAGACCAGGTGGTCGCCCGCCTTCAGCTGCGCCGCCAGCGCGGCGAATACCGCGGCCATGCCGCTGGCGGTGGCGAAGCACGCTTCGGCCTCCTCGAGCAGCGCCATGCGCTGTTCGAACATCGCCACCGTCGGGTTGCCGTAGCGCGAATAGATGAAGCCGTCGAGCTCGCCCTTGAAGCGGGCCTGGGCCAGTTCCGCCGAGTCGTAGACGAAGCCCGAATTGAGATAGAGCGCCTCGCTGGTCTCGCCGTGATGCGAGCGCTCGGTGCCGCCGCGGACCGCGCGGGTCTCGGGCCGCCAGCCGCGCTGATGCAGCTCGGCCTCGCTGATTGAGTTCATTGGCTTTCTCCGATGCTGGGCCTCAGCCCTGCCGCCAGGGCAGGCCGGCCGCCTTCCAACCGGTGATGGTGCCGCGGTGGCCCTCGCCGTCGTGCGGCCCCTCGAAGCCGTCGGCGACATTGAAGCAGCGCGCATAGCCGGCCGCCGTCAGGGCCTCGGCGGCGCGGGCCGAACGGGCGCCGGAGCGGCACAGCAGATAGAGGCTCTGCGCCGCGGTCACTCCCGCCGCCGCGACCTCGTCGAGGAAGTTTGGATTGACCTGCATCTCGGGATAGCTCTGCCACTCGATGAAGCAGGCCTGCTTGGTCAGGCGGCCAAGGTCGGGAACGCCGACGAAGCTCCATTCCGCCCGCGTGCGCACGTCGATCAACACGGCGTTCTCATCGTTCTCGAGCCGATGCCAGGCGGTCGCCGAATCGACGTCGCCGGCATAGGGCCTGACGGGGCTGTCTTGCTGGGTCATGCGACTCTACCTCCTCGTTCGAACGGGCTTTCAATAGGCCCAGTGCGCGGCGCAGGCCCTAGGCTCGTTCGCGTCGGTTTCGGTTTGCTCCCGCGGCTTCGGCTCAGCCGGCGCCGGGGCGGGGCGCGCCCGCCGCCTCGCTGCGAGACGCGTGAACGCCGCGACAACGTGGTCATGTTCACGGAGTGCGATTTGCTGGGGCATCGAATGATCTCCTTTTGCCCAATGGTTATGGGCCCACGGAGATCGTCCCCGTGGCGCTTTAGCGGTTGATGTCGCGGCCGCAAGCTGCCCAATCAAATCCCGCGGGTCCGTTGCGGTGGACCAGGCCGGCGCGTGTCGCCACGCATAACAATGCTGCAACCTATCGAGGCCGGGCGGCCGCTGTCAATCTCTAGCTGCGCCGCCGCGGCTCATTCCGGCCAGCGGGTGCGGACCGGCTCGCTGCCGTCCCAGTCCGCGGCGGCGGCCTCGATGGCGGCGAACTGGCGCCGGCGCAGGGGCGTCAGCGCGGCGAGCTCGACCACCGTGCCGGGATGCGCCTCGGTTTCGAGGTAGACGAAGGGCCCGCGCGGCGACGTGCCGCCCTGGCCGATGGTGAAGCCGTCGGCCAGGGCCCGGGCCAGCATCTCGTCGTAATTCTCGGGCCAGGTGCAGAAGTGTTGCAGGCCGCCCTCGCTGGCGGCCAGGAAGTCCCGGTACATCGACGGCGCCTCGTTGCGCTGCTGGATCAGCTCGACCTGGATGCGCCCCGAATTCGCCAGCGCGATCGAGACGTGCGGCTCGGAGGGCCGGCCGCGATAGGTGAAGTTCTCGACCGGCAGCCGGTCGACGTAGAACCAGGGGCCGATCCCCAGCACCTCGATCCAATGGCGCAGCGCCGCCTCGATGTCGTGGACGACATAGCCCATCTGCCGGATCTCGCCGAACCTCTGGCTCATCGCTTGCCCTCCCTGGAGGTGTTGCCCCTGCCTGAACGGTGGATGAACGCCCTCCTCAGGGGCCGTTCAGGCGCATTCTGACAGATTTCGCGGCGTCGATGTTGATTGCGACGTTCGGGGAAAGGAGCTTCACCATGTTTCGCATGACGACCATCGCGCGAAACGGCAGTAACCGCGGCCCTGCCCGCCCGCAGGCGCGGGCCGGCAAGCTCATCGCCGTCGCCCTTGCCGCACTGACGCTGGGCGCCTGCGCCAACGAGTATGGTGGCAAGCAGACCGCGGGGACGCTCGTGGGTGCGGCCGGCGGCGGCCTGCTGGGGGCCCAGGTCGGCAAGGGCCGCGGCCAGCTCGCCGCCGTCGCGGCCGGCACTTTGCTCGGCGCCATTCTGGGCAACCAGGTCGGCGCCTCGCTCGACCGCGCCGACCGGCTGGCCCTGGCGCGGGCGCACGACTCGGCGTCGACCGGCCCGCTGAACGAACCGGTCTACTGGCGCAACGAGCACAGCGGCAACTACGGCACGGTGACGCCGGTGCGCGAGGGCAGAAGCGCCTCGGGCTATTACTGCCGCGAGTACCAGCACACGATCTACGTTGGCGGCAAGGCCGAGCGTGGTTACGGCACCGCCTGCCAGCAGCCCGACGGCAGCTGGCAGATCGTCAACGGCTAGCCGGGCCGGCGGGGTGTAGAGCTGACGCTCCCCGGCGTCGCGGCCCGCGTGTCGCCTGTCCGTCCCCGATGTGCAGATTTTCTCCCTCTGACGCACATCCCCGGGCGGCGGCACGCGGGCTCCGCGCTTGCCGCGGTGCCTGCCTTCAGGCAGGGGCCGGTGCGGCCAGCGGCAGCTGCATGGCGACGCGAAGCCCGCCGAGCGGCGAGCGGTCGAGCACGATGCTGCCGTGATAGAGCTCGACCAGATCGTGGACGATGGCGAGGCCCAGGCCCGAGCCGGCGGTGCTCTCGTCGAGCCGGGTGCCCCGCTTCAGGACTTCGGCCCGCGCCTGTTCTTGCAATCCCGGACCGTCGTCATCGACGGTGATGTGCAGCCGGCCGTCCGTCGCCTCGGCCCGCAGCTCGATGCGGTGGCGGGCCCACTTGGCACCGTTGTCGAGCAGGTTGCCGACGATCTCCTCGAGATCCTGCTGCTCGCCGCCGAAGGCGAGGTCCTCGGGGCAGTCGATGGCGATGGCGATGCGGCGCTCGCGGTGGATCTGCTCCAGGGCCCGGGCCAGATCGCGGCCGACGCTTGCCACCTCGGTGCGCACGCCCAGCACGCCGACCATGGCGGCCGCGCGGGCACGCGTCAGATGGTGCTCGACTTGGCGGCGCATCAGGCTGGCCTGCTGGTGCACCTGCCGGGCCAGGGCGCCGTCCTCGCGGCGAGCCTCGTTGGTCAGCACCGACAGCGGCGTCTTCAGCGCATGCGCCAGATTGCCGACTTGGGTGCGGGCGCGCTCGACCACGGCGGAAATGTGCTCGAGAAGGGTGTTGATTTCCGCCGCGAGCGGAGCGATCTCGGCCGGAAAGGTGCCTTCCAGGCGGTTCGCCTGGCCGCTGCGGATCCGGGTCAGCGCGGTGCGCAGCTGGCGCAACGGCGCCAGGCCGTAATGCACCTGGATCAGCATGGCGACGATCAGGCCGGCGCCCATCAACCCCAGGGCCCAGAACAGCAGCCGCTCGAAACGCTGAATTTCCAGGCGACTCTCCGCCAGGTCGCCGGCAACCTCGACGAGATAGGGCATCGCGGCATCGGGCAGGGTGACGACACGGCTGGCGATGCGCAGCTGCTGGCTCTCCGGACCCGGCGCATTGCGGAAGCTGACCGCTGGCGCCGCTTCGCTGCCTGGCGGCGGCGCCAGGGTCTGGTCCCACAGCGAGCGCGAGCGCAGCAGCGGTCCCGTGGCACCGGAAACCTGCCAGTACCAGCCCGAGAACGGGGTCTCGAACAGCGAGTCCGCCGCCGGCCGTTGGGCTTCCAGCGCGCCCTTGGGCGTCACCTCGAGATCGGCGACCAGAGCGTCGAGCACGAGGCCGAGCCGGGTGTCGAAGCTGCGCTCGACATGGTCGCGGAACAACGACGACAGCACCAGGCCACCGGCGGCCAGGGCGGCGACGCTCCAGATCGCGGCGCCGAGCAGCAGCCGGATGGCGAGCGAGTTAAGCCGCATCCGAGGGGGCGGAGAGACGGTAGCCGAGGCCGCGCGCGGTCTCGATCAGGTCGACCTTCAGTTTTTTACGCAGTCGGCCGACGAAGACCTCGATGGTGTTGGAATCGCGGTCGAAATTCTGGTCGTAGAGGTGCTCGGTCAGCTCGGTGCGCGAGACGATGCGGCCCTGGTGGTGCATGAGATAGGCGAGCAGGCGATATTCCTGCGCCGTCAGCGATACCGTCGTGCCGTCGACGGTGACGCGGGCGGCGCGCGTGTCGATCTCCAAGGGACCGCAGACCAGGGTATTGCTGGCATGGCCGGAGGCGCGGCGCAGCAGGGCGCGGACGCGGGCCAGCACCTCCTCCATATGGAACGGCTTGGCGACGTAGTCGTCGGCGCCGGCGTCGATGCCGGCGACCTTGTCGCGCCAGCGGTCGCGCGCCGTCAGCACCAGCACCGGCATGTTGCGGCCGTCTTGGCGCCAGCGCTCGAGGACGCTGAGGCCGTCAAGCTTGGGCAGGCCGAGATCGAGGATCACTGCGTCATACGGCTCGGTGTCGCCGAGGAAGTGGCCTTCCTCGCCGTCCCGGGCGAGGTCGACGACATAGCCGGCATCGCCAAGGCCCTCACTCAGCTGCCGGGCCAGCTCGGGATCGTCTTCCACCACCAAGAGCCGCATCGCAAGTGCACCTTCGGCCGGTTTGCCGCCTCAGCGGACCGAGAGGACGCCGCCGGTCTGCGCGTCGACGTAAATCAGGCGGACGCGGTTGTCGGCGCCGAGCAGCTTGATGACATAAACATAACCGCGGCCCTGGGGCGCCAGGGTGGCATCCAACAGCTTGCCTGGATACTGGCGGCGTACGCCGCTCAGGATGCGCGACAGCGGCAGCACGTCGCCCGAGCGGTAGGCGTCACGGGCCCGGTCCTGGTCGCGGTTCTCACGCCGCATTTCGTGGCCGACCGGGCGCCAGCCTGACCATTCGCCCCAACAGGCTGCGGCTGTGGCCGGAAGCCCGCAGCGGTCCCAACCCGGTACCGCGGCCGCCTCGAAAGCGGGCGTCACGAACAACAGGGCCCAGGTCATGAAGAGCGCGGTCCGCATGTGCGATTTGATACGCCGTGGTGCCTGAACGAAGCCTGAACGAAGGCTGCGAGGGCGGGTGCGCCGCCGCAGCGAGTGCTCTACTATAAGCCGAAATTCTCTGCCGGTCGCCCGCCCGCGCGGGCGCTGGCCAGGAAGCCGAGGCAATGATCGACGCAGACAGCTATCTCAGGCCGGCCAAGGCGCGCGGGCTTGACTTCTATGCCGGCGTGCCGTGCTCGTTCTTGACCCCGATCATCAACCGGGTGATCAGCGATGCCGCCATCCGCTATGTCGGCGCGGCGAGCGAGGGTGAGGCGGTTGCGATCGCCGCCGGCGCCTGGCTGGCCGGCCGCGCGACCACGGTGATGTGCCAGAATTCCGGCCTGGGCAACGCGGTCAACCCGCTGACCTCGCTGAACCACCCCTTTCGCATCCCGACCCTGATGATCGTTACCTGGCGCGGCCGGCCGGGGCTCGGCGACGAGCCGCAGCACCAGCTGATGGGCGAGATCACGGGCGCGCTGCTGGACACCATCAGGGTGCCGCACCGGCCCTTCCCCGACAGCGAGGGCGACATCGAAGCCGCCCTCGACCAGGCCTTCGCGGAGATGCGAGAGCACGAGCTGCCCTTCGCCTTCATCATGGCCAAGGGCAGCGTCACCGATACCGGCCTCGATGTCGGGCCGAGGCAGCTGCCGGCGCGGGGTGCGCGTCTCGATTACGCCGAGGGCGGCGCGCGGTCGACCCGTTTCGAAGTGCTGGAAGGCATGCTGGCGCAGATCGACGCGGCGGCGGCGGTCGTCGCCACGACCGGCAAGTGCGGGCGCGAGCTTTTCACCCTGGCGGACCGCCCGCAGCACCTCTACCAGGTCGGCTCGATGGGCGGCGCCAGCGGCATGGGACTGGGCCTGGCCCTGAATGCCGCCTGCCCGGTCGTGGTGCTGGACGGCGACGGCGCCGCGCTGATGAAGCTCGGCAGTCTCGCCACCATCGGCGCCGAGGCGCCCGGCAACCTGATCCACGTCATCCTCGACAACGGCGTCCACGATTCCACCGGCGGCCAGCCGACCGTGTCCGAAGGCGTCGACTTCGCCGAGGTCGCCGTCGCCTGCGGCTATCGTCTGGCGATCTCGTGCGATTCGCTGGCCGGCTTCGAGGCCGCCTTTGGGCAGGCCGCGGTGGCGCGCGGTCCCAGCCTGGTCCACGCGCGGATCCGGCCGGGCTCGATCGAAAAGCTCGGCCGACCAACGGTGGCGCCACCGGACGTCGCCCGCCGCTTCCGCGACTTCGTCATGGGCGCGCCATGAGCCGCGAGCTGATCGTCGGCGCCGCCCAGCTGGGCCCGATCGCGCGCGATGAGCCGCGCGGCCGGGTGGTCGAGCGGATGTGCAGGCTGCTGGCGCAAGCGAAGCAGCGGGCCTGCCAGCTGGTGGTCTTCCCCGAGCTGGCGTTGACCACCTTCTTCCCGCGCTGGTTCATGGAGAACCAGCAGGAGATCGACGTCTTCTTCGAGCGCGAGATGCCGGGGCCGGAGACGGAAGGGCTGTTCGACGAGGCCCGCCGCCTCGGCATCGGTTTCCATCTCGGCTATGCCGAGCTGGCCCAGGAGCAGGGCCAGACGCGGCGCTTCAATACCGCGATCCTGGTCGACCAGGCCGGCCGCATCGTCTCCAAGTACCGCAAGATCCACCTGCCCGGACATGCCGAGCACGAGCCCTGGCGCCCGTTCCAGCACCTGGAGAAGCGCTACTTCGAGATCGGCGACCTGGGCTGGCCGGTGGTCCGCGCCTTCGACGGACTGCTCGGCATGTGCATCTGCAACGATCGGCGCTGGCCCGAGACGTGGCGGGTCATGGGCCTGCAGGGGGTGGAGATGGTCGTGCTCGGCTACAACACGCCCTACCACAACCCGCCGGCGCCCGAGCACGACCGCCTGGGCTATTTCCACAACCGCATCGTCATGCAGTCGGCGGCCTACCAGAACGGCACTTGGGTGGTCGCCGTGGCCAAGGCCGGGCGCGAGGAAGGCTGCGATTTGATCGGCGGCTCGTGCATCATTGCGCCGACCGGCGAGATCGTGGCGCAGTGCGTCGGCCTGGGCGACGAGCTGGTGACGGCGCGCTGCGATCTCGATCTCGGCAGGTCGTTCAAGGAGACCATCTTCAACTTCGCCTTGCACCGGCAGCCGGAACAATACCGCCTGATCGTCGAGCGCAAGGGCGCGGTGCCGCCCGAGGCCTGAAGCGGGCGCCGCCGCGGACATGCCCTGGGCGGACTGGCTGCTGTTGGGCCTGGTCACCCTGGTCGCCGCCGGCGCGCAAGGGGCGACGGGCTTCGGCTTCGCGCTGCTGGTGGTCTCGTTCTACCTGGCGATCCTGAATTCCACTGCGGCGGTGCAACTCGCCATCACCGGCTCGCTGGCGATCTCGCTGGCGCTGGCGCCAGGGCTGTGGCGCGTCTCACCGCGCGGACTTCTCATCAGGCTTTGCCTCGGCACACTTGTCGGCCTGCCGCTGGGCATCCTGGCCTACCGCTCGGCCAGCCTGGAGGCGATCAAGGTCGTGGTCGCCTGCCTGATCATCGGTTTCGCCGGCTACCTGCTGCTGGTTCGGCGTCCCGGGGGCGAAGCTGCCGCCGGCACCCACGCGGTCGCCGATCTCGGCGTCGGCCTCGTCTCCGGGGCCATGGCGACCGGGCTCGGCATGCCTGGTCCGGCGGTGCTGCTCTACCTGCAGGCGACCGGGGCGGCCAAGCAGGCGACAAGGGCGACCACCTTGAGCCTGTTCGTCTTTTCCTATCTCGGCGCGCTTGCCCTGCAGGCCGGACTGGTCGGCATTGCCCCCGGCATCTGGCTCGCCGCCGCGTTGCTGGCACCGTTGGCGCTGCTGGGCGCCATTGGCGGCCACCTGCTTTCGCGCCGGCTCGACGAGCGGGTCTTCCGTGCCGCCGTGCTGGCGATCCTGCTCGCTGCCGGCGCTTACACCCTGTGGAGCGCGATCGTTTTCTGAGGGCGGCGTTGTCAGCGGCGGGCGTTGGCTCCAGAATTCAGGCGAGCCAACACGGGAGGAAACAAGGATGGCGGAGTTCGACCTGGTGATCCGCGGCGGCACGGTGGCGACGGCCGCCGACACCTTCCGCTGCGACGTCGGCATCAAGGACGGGCGCATCGCCGCGCTGGCCGAGAGCTTGGGCGGGGCCGAGCGCGAGCTCGACGCCAGCGGCAAGCTGGTACTGCCCGGCGGCATCGACAGCCACGTCCACATCGAGCAGATGTCGTCGGCCGGGATCATGAACGCTGACGACTTCTATTCCGGCACGGTCTCGGCCGCCTTCGGCGGCAACACCACCGTGATCCCCTTCGCCGCCCAGCAGCGCGGCCAGTCGCTGCGCCAAGTGGTCCAGGACTACCACGCCGCGGCCGCGCCCAAGGCGGTGATCGACTATGCCTTCCACCTGATCATCTCGGACCCCAGCGAGCAGGTCATGGGCCAGGAACTGCCGGCGCTGATCCGCGACGGCTACACCTCGTTCAAGGTCTACATGACCTACGATCTCTTGCAGATCGACGATTTCCAGCTGCTGCAGGTGTTGGAACTGGCCCGCCGCGAGGGCGCCATGGTGATGGTGCACGCCGAGAACTACGACGTCATCCGCTGGGTGACGCAGAAGCTCCTGGAGAAGGGCCACACGCAGCCCAAGTACCACGCCATCAGCCATCCGCGCATCGCCGAGGGCGAGGCCACCAACCGGGCGATCAGCCTGGCCGAGCTGATGGACGTGCCGCTCTTGATCGTGCACGTCTCGGCCGAGGAGGCGATGGAGCGGATCCGCTGGGCCCAGGACCGGGGCCTACGCGTCTATGGCGAGACCTGTCCGCAGTATCTGTTCCTGACCGCTGACGATTTGGACAAGCCGGGCGCGGAGGGGGCGATGTTCTGCTGCAGCCCGCCGCCCCGGGACAAGGCCGGCCAGCAGGCGATCTGGCGCGGTCTCGTCAACGGCACCTTCCAGGTCTTCTCCTCCGATCACGCGCCGTACCGCTACGATGCCACCGGCAAGCTGCACGCCGGACCCGAGCCCTCGTTCAAGCAGATCGCCAACGGCGTGCCGGGGATCGAGCTCAGGATGCCGCTGCTGTTCTCCGAGGGCGTCAGGACCGGGCGCATCAGCCTCAACCGCTTCGTCGAGCTGACCTCGACCAACGCCGCCAAGATCTACGGCCTGCACCCGCGCAAGGGCACGATCGCGGTCGGCGCCGATGCCGACATCGCCATCTGGGATCCCGAGCACGAGGTCACGGTCAGCGCCGACACCGTGCACGACAACGTCGGCTACACCCCCTACGAAGGCCGGCAGCTCACCGGCTGGCCGGTCGCGGTGGTGAACCGCGGCCGGATCGTCATCGAGGACGGCGCGCTCAAGGTCGAGCGTGGCAGCGGCGCCTTCCTGCCGTGCGAGAAGCCGGAACCGGCCCGCCCGCTCGGACGCCTGCAGCCCGAGGTTGATCCGGCCCGCAACTTCGGCGCCGAGATCCTGGGTTGAGGCATCGCTGGCCGCGCGCCGCGGCCTGCGCTAGCGTTGCTTCGCGCCGAGCCGTCTTTTGGGTTCGCATCAAGGAGAGGAAACGATGATCCACGAGCTCAGGGTTTACACGCTATGGCCGGGCAAGGTGCCGGAGTTCCTCAAGCTCGCCGGCGAGCGGGCGATGAAGATCCGCGGCAACGACTACGGCAAGTGCCTCGGCTACTGGTCGAGCGAGATCGGCGTCATCAACCAGATCTTCCACCTGTGGGAGTACGAGGACCTGAACGCCCGGGCGGCCCTGCGCGCCAAGCTCGGCGAGAACAAGACCTGGCGCAGCGAGTACGTGCGGCATGTGCACCCGTTGGTCCGCCACCAGGCGGTGCGCCTGCTGCACCCGCAGCGCCCCTTCAAGGCGCCCGACGGCAAAGGCAACGTTTACGAGTACCGCAACTACCGCCTGCACACCGGCAAGGCCGCGGAATGGCTCGGCCACTTCGAGGGCATCCTGCCGACCCGCGAGAAGTATTCGCCCAACGTCTGCTGCTGGCTGACCGAGTCGCCGGAGCCCAACGAGGTCTCGCACTTGTGGGTCTATCCCGATCTGAACGCGCGCGCCAAGACGCGGGCCGCGGTCGCGGCGGACCCGGCCTGGGGCGAGTTCCTGCCGAAGTCGGGTCCGCTGATGCGTGAGATGAACTCGACGATCCTGATTCCGGCGCCATTCTCGCCCGTGCAGTGATCCGGCCGCGCGCAAAGTTGAACGGGCAGATGCTGGCGGGCGACGGCGGCTGCGGCTAGATTCCCTCGGGTGAGCAGCACCCCTGGCATACCCCGGCGACCGCGCGGCGCGGGGCTGTCGCGCCGCGGCATCGTCGCCGGCGGCCTCACCCTGATCGCCGGCGCGGCGGCGATACGGCGGGCGTTGGCCGCCGATCTAGCGCCGACGCCGCGGCAGAGCGCGGGCCCGTTCTATCCGCACCGGTGGCGTGGCGAGGCCGATGCCGACCTGGTCCAGCTGTCGGGCCAGCCGCGCCCGGCCCACGGTCAGGTGGCCCACGTCATGGGCCGGATCCTGGGACGTCACGGCCGGCCGCTCGGCGGCGTCCAGGTCGAGCTGTGGCAGTGCGACGCGCTCGGCCGCTACCATCATCCGGGCGAGCCGCGCCAGGGCGCCGATCCTTATTTCCAGGGCTATGGTCGCATGACGGTGGGTGCCGACGGCGCCTATCATTTCCGCACCCTGAAGCCGGTGCCGTACCCGGGGCGGACCCCGCACATCCACTTCCGTCTCTCCGGTTCCGGCATCGCGCCGATGACGACGCAGATGTATCTCGAGGGCGAGCCGGGCAACGAGCGTGATGGCCTGTTCGGCCGCCTCGGCGCGGCCGAGCGGCAGCGGCTGCTGGTGGCCCTGCGGCCGGCGCCGGCGCTGGAGGCGGATGCGCTGGCCGGCACCTTCGATATCGTTCTCGGTTGAGCCTCTGGCCGCAGAAGGGCTGATCGGCTTGGGCCGACTTTCCGTTTCCAGGGAGGGGTGAGGATGAGCGAAGGCCAGATTGAGAAGCGGGTCTTCGACCTCGACGACGACTATTGCCACGGGCGCATCGACCGGCGCCAGTTCTTTGCCCGCGCCGCCGCCCTGAGCGTCGGCGCCGCCGCTGCCGTGGCGTTGGCGCGAAGCCTGCTGCCGCGCTACGCCGAGGCGCAGACGATCTCCTTCACCGACAGCCGCATCAAGGCGCGTTACGTCGACTATGCCTCGCCCGGCGGCAGCTCGGGCCGGATTCGCGGCTATCTGGTACAGCCTGCCGGCGAGGGGCCGTTCCCGACGGTGCTGCTGATCCACGAGAACCGCGGCCTGAACCCGCACATCGAGGACGTGGCGCGGCGAGCGGCGGTCGAAGGTTTCCTCGCTTTTGCGCCCGACGGCCTGGCCCCGATCGGCGGCTATCCGGGCAATGACGACGATGGCCGCGAGATGCAGCGCCGGCTCGATCCGGCCAAGCTGCTGCAGGACATGGAGAACAGCGCCCGGTTCGCGAAGGCGCACGAGCTTTGCAACGGCAAGCTCGGCGTCACCGGGTTCTGCTGGGGCGGCAGCGCCGCCAACTACCTCGCGGTGACCCTGGGCGCGGAACTGAGCGCGGCGGTGCCGTTCTATGGTCGCGCCGCGGACAGCGCCGACGTCCCCAAGATCAAAGCGCCGCTCTTGATCCACTACGCCGAGGACGACGAGCGCATCAACGCCATGTGGCCCGAGTTCGAGGCCGCGCTGAAAGCCAACAACGTCGCCTACGAGGCGCACGTCTATCCCGGCACGCGGCATGGCTTCCACAACAACTCGACGCCGCGCCACGACGAGGCCGCCGCCAAGCTTGCCTGGCAGCGCACCGTGGCCTTCTTCAAGCAGCATCTGGCCTGATCGCGCGCCGGTGCTGGCGCCGGTGCCGCCGAGCCGCTACCTTCAGCCGCAGGCCACGTTGAAGGGAGTCGGCAGGATGAGCGCGCATCACACCCTCGAGGCCAACCTCGAGACCATGCACTGGGGCTATTTCGACGCCCGCCTCAAGCCGGTGCTGGAGATCGATTCCGGCGACCGCGTCACCATCAACTGCTGTTCCGGCGGCCCCGACGTCATGCCGACCGAGGAATTTGAGGTGCTGCCGGAGCTGGCCGAGCTGCACCGCGAGCGCGCGCCGCGCCTGCCCGGGCACGTGCTGACCGGGCCGGTCGCGGTCAAGGGTGCCAAGCCCGGCGACGTGCTGGAGGTGCGCATCATCGACGTGCAACTGCGCCAGAACTGGGGCTACAACGTCATCCGCCCGCTCGCCGGCGCCTTGCCGGAGGATTTTCCCGAGCTGCGGCTTTTGCACATCCGGCTCGATCCCGAGGCCATGCTGGCCAGGCTGCCCTGGGGCGTCGACCTGCCGCTCAGGCCCTTCTTCGGCGTCATGGGCACGGCACCGCCGCCGGAATGGGGCGCCGTCACTTCGATCGTACCGCGCGCCTTCGGCGGCAACCTCGACAACAAGGAACTGATCCCCGGCTCGACCTTGTACCTGCCGGTGTTCAACGACGGTGCGCTGTTCTCCTGCGGCGACGGCCACGCCGCGCAGGGCGACGGCGAGGTTTGCGTCACCGCCATCGAGACGGCGTTGCAGGGCACCTTCGAGCTGGTGCTGCGGCGGGACATCTCGCTCGACTTCCCGCGCGCCGAGACGCCGACGCACTACATTACCATGGGCATCAATCCCGACCTGGACGATGCCGCCAAGCAGGCGCTGCGGGCGATGATCGCGCTGATCCGCGAGAAGACCAATCTGACGGCCGAGGACGCCTACACGCTCTGCAGCCTCGCCGCCGACCTGCGCGTGACCCAGATCGTCAACCAGCACAACGGCATCCACGTCATGCTGGCCAAGTCGGCGCTGCACGGCGAGGCCGCGTAAGCCGGAACCTAGGCCCGGCGCTGGCGGTGCCAGGCGACGACGGCGGCCGCGGCGAGGTGCGCGGCGGCCAGCGCCCAGAGCGAGAGCGCGTAGTCGCCGGACCAGTCCTTCAGCCAGCCCGTCGCGGCCGGCCCCAGGCCGGCACCGACGAACAGACCGACGTTGCAGTAGCCGTAGGTGCGCCCGTAGCTGGCGACGCCGAAGGCCTCGCGCAGCAGCAGCGGCGGCAAAATGACGATGGCGCCGACGACGAGGCCGGCGAGAATGCAGCCGAGGAACAGTGCTGCGGCGCCGGTGGCCAGGCTGAGCACGACAAAGCCCGCCGCCTGCACGAGGTAGCAGCACGCGGCCAGCAGGCGTAGCGGCACCCGGTCGCCGGCGGCGCCGATCAGCAGCCGCCCGACCATGGCCGAGAGCGCGGTGGCGCTGACCATCAGCGCTGCGACTTGCTCACCGACTCCGTCCTTCAGCAGCGGAATCTGGTGCGCCAGGAAGCCGACCTGGGCGCCCAGCGCGAGCGAGGACGCCAGGGTGATGATCCAGAACGCGGGCCGGTGCAGCACCGTGGCCGGACTTGCCTCGCCACCGGCCTCGGGCGACTGGGGCAGGGCCGGCGCGGCGCGGCCGAGGCGGTGCAAAATCAGGGCCAGCGGCAGCATCGCCGCCAGCGTGCCGACGCCGATCGCCAGGGTGGTGGTGGCGAAGCCGTCGCGGCTGGCGAGCCAGACCATCAGCGGCGGCAGCACCGCCCCGCCGACGCTGGCCCCGCTCAAGGCCAGGCTCAAGGCCAAGCCATAGCGGCGGTCGAACCAGCGGGCCAGCGCGCCGCTGATCGTCGCCGTCGCCAGGGCCGGATACCCGGTGCCGAGCAGCGCGTAGACCACGAACAGCTGCCAGGGCTGCCGCAACAGGCCCAGGAGGATGACGCCGCCGCCGATGGCGAGGCCGCCCCAGGCCAGCGCCAGCGCCGGTCCGCCCCGGTCGATCACGCGGCCGACCGCCATGGTAGAGAATATGCCGGCGATCCAGAATCCGAGGATGGCGGTCGAGATCAGGCTCGCGGACCAGCCGTGCCGCGCCTGCAGCGCCGCGAGATAGAAGCTGTGGCCATAGAACACGGCGCCCCAGGCGACGAAGGCCGAGCCGAAGGCGATCGCGGTAACGCTCCAAGCCGCTACGCCGCCGTCGCGCACTTGATGCGCGTGAGCCGCCTTAAGCTTCGCCTGCGGCAATTCAGTCACCGCCGATTTCCACATTTGCGGCAACGAACATAACCGATGGCTGGCAGGGGAGGTTTCGCCGCTTGCCGAACCGTAATTGCGGCGCCGTTTTCGACGCCGGTGCCGAAGGCGGTCAGCGGTCGACTTCCGCGCGGGCGTCCGGGCTCACCGGTCGTTGGCCGCCTGCAGCGTGGCGGCGTAGACCTCGACCGACTGCTCCAGCGTGCGGCCGGTGTCCATGGTCTCGCGGGTCTCGGAGGCGAACGGTGTCCTGGCCAGCAGCGAGAAAATCCAGGCCGCGCCCTCGTGGAAGGCCGGCGTCACGCCGGCCGCCTGGTAGGTCTTCTGGATTTCCCGCATCTCGCCGATCCAGCGCCCGGAATCGGCCGGCAGGCGCGGCACCATCGCCTGCATGCGGGCGTAGACGTCCTGCTGCGAGAACAGCAGCTCGTCGCGCAATTCACCTTCGAGGCCGAGGGCGCGGGCGGCGATCAGGACCGCGGTGTGCAGCGTGAAGGTGCCCTTGGTGAGCGAGGCGTAGCACATCTTCATCGCCGAGGCGCGGCCGATCTCAGGCCCGAGTGGCTTGACCAGCAAGTCGTCGCGCGCCAGTGCCTCCATCGGCGTCGTATCGGACCCGGCGACGTAGAAACGCGTCGGCACACCGTGGCCGGGGGCGCGGCCGATGATGCCGGCATCGAGCACGGGCGCACCGGCGTCCGCAAGCAGTGCCGCGATGCCCCGCATCGTCTCGGGCGCGATGGCGTTGCAGTCGACGAACACCGGCCGCGCGCCGGCACGGCGTATCGCTTCGGCGATCGCCGCCGCCGCCGCCGCCGCAGACTCCGGCGGCAGGATCGACAGCACGATGTCGGCCGCTTCCGCCACCGCTTCCAGGCTCGACAGCTCGCGCAAACCGCCCTTCTCCGCCAGCATGCGTGTGCGCTGGCTGCGGCCGGCAAGGCAGGTGACAACATCGTGACCGCTCTGCTTCAGTGCGCGGCCGACGGCATGGCCCATATCGCCCGGGCTCAGGATGGCGACGGTTTGCGACGGCATGGGATCTCCTCCGCGATGCGCTTGCCTGGGGCAGAGGAACGCAAATGTCGATATCCTGCAAGGGTATGACGGATGATCGGCAGGAACTGTTGGCGGTGGCGGGACTGGCGCAGGTCGGGCTGGCGCCGGTCGGCTTCGCTCTGGCCCGCGGCGAGTGTCTGCCCGTTCTCGGCCCTTCCGGCGCCGGAAAGACGTTGCTGTTGCGCGCGTTGGCCGATCTCGATCCGAACCAAGGCAGCGTGCGTCTCGCAGGTGTCCCGCGCGAGGCGGTCAGCGGCCCGGCCTGGCGCCGCCGGGTCATGTACCTGGCGGCGGAACCCGGCTGGTGGGCTGAGCGGGTCGAGCAGCATTTCGACGATTGGCCGGCCGCCACCCCCCTGGTCGCGCGTCTGTTGCTGCCGCCGGAGATCGGCGCCTCGCCGGTGCGGCTGTTGTCGACCGGCGAGCGCCAACGGCTGGCGCTGGCCCGCGTCCTTGTGCGGGCGCCCATGGTGCTGCTGCTGGACGAGCCCACGGCCGCGCTCGACGAGGCCGCGCGCGAGGCGGTTGAGGGGCTCATTGGCGAGCGCCTGAGCCAGGGCATCGGTGCCCTCTGGGTCACTCACGACCGGAATCAGGCGCGGCGCTTCGCTGGCCGCGCGCTCAACCTCGATCGCGGCGTGGCGACGGAGGTCCGCTTGTGAGCTATATCGCCTTGGCGCCGACCGATGTGGCCCTGGCCGCCGGGCTGGTGCTGGCCAGTGCCGCCCTGTCGCTGGCGCTGCAGCTGGGCCTGGCCCGGCAGTACCTGGTCGCCGCCGCCCGGATGGTGGTTCAGCTCAGCCTGCTGGCGCTGGTGCTGAAGGTGCTGTTCGCCGCGGTCTCGCCGCTGTGGACCGGGCTCGCCGCGCTGGTCATGGTGCTGTTCGCCGGCCGCGAGATCCTGGCCCGGCAGGAACGGCGCATGACCGGGCCGTGGAGTTATGGTCTCGGCACCGGGGCGATGCTGTTCGCGGCGGCCCTGGTGACGGTGTTCGCCCTGACGACGCAGGTGCAGCCGCAGCCCTGGTACCATCCGCGTTTCGCCCTGCCGCTGTTGGGCATGGTGCTCGGCAACACCATGACCGGGGTCAGCCTCGGCCTGCACACGCTGACCAGCGGGCTGGTAGCCGAGCGCGCGGCCGTCGAGGCGCAGCTGGCATTGGGCGTGCCGCGCCGCCAGGCGACGCTGCCGGTGGCGCGCGCCGCGCTCAGAAGCGCGCTCATCCCGATCATCAACGCGATGGCGGCGACGGGCCTGATCTCGCTGCCGGGGATGATGACGGGTCAGATTCTCGCCGGAATCGCGCCCGAAGAGGCCGTCAAGTACCAGATGATGGTGACTTTCCTGATCGCCGGCGCCACCGGCCTGGGCGCCGTCTTGGCGGTGGTCGCGGGCGTCTACCGGCTGACCGACCGGCGCCACCGGCTGCGGCTCGACCGCTTACGACGTGATTGAGGACAAGCTCGCGGCTATCGGATGTCCACCGGTTGCGGCAGCGGCAGCGCCTTCTCGGCCATCACCTCGCGCAGGCGGTCGGGGTAATCGGTAATGATGCCGTCGACGCCCATGCCGATCAGCGCCTGCATGTCGCCCGTCTCGTTGACGGTCCAGGGCAGCACGGCGAGGCCGATGGCCCGGGCCAACTGCAGATCGGCGGCATTGAGATCGCCGTGATAGGGCGACCAGATCCGGCAGCCCGCGCGTTTCACCAGATGCGGCAGCGAGGCCTCGCCGTCAATGTCGAGGCCGGCGGTCCAAGGCGAGGGGCCGGGGCGGCCACGCCGGATGTTGTCGAGCCAGCGCTGCTCGGCCGTCAGGCAGGCCGTCGGAATGGTCGGCGCTTGCTGATTGACCAACGCCAGGGTCCGCCAATCGAAGGACTGGATGGTCACCCGCTCGGCCATGCCCGCGGCACGGATGGTGCGCAGCAGCGCCTCCACGAACGCCTCAGGCGAGACCGTCTCGTCCGGCTGCTCGGGCGAAAGCTTGGTCTCGATGCTGAGGCCAACCGCCTCGGTGCCGGCTTCCTGCAACAAGTCGAACACCTCGCTCAACCGCGGGATCCTCTCGCCGTCCGCCGGCTCCTGAGCGGGGAACCGGGCGGCGTAGCTGCTGTCGGGATTGATCCGGCCGACGTCGTAGGCGGCGATCTCGTCCGCCCTCAACGTCCGCAATCTCGGCCCCGGTCCCGCCAGCCAATTGCCGTCGGGCCCGCGCGTCACCTCGGCATTCAGTCTGGGATCGTGGCTGACCATGACGATGCCGTCGGCGCTGACGCCGACGTCGAGCTCGATCGTGGTGACGCCGACGGCGAGTGCCGCCTTGAAGCCGGCCAGGGTATTCTCCGGGGCCAGACCGCGGGCCCCACGATGGCCCTGCAGCTCGAAAGCGGCTGCGGCCAGGGGCAGACACGCAGCGAGCGCGCCAATCAGCCCGAACCACCGGCCCGGGATACGCTTCCGCGACATGCTTTGCCCGTGCCTCAACCGCCGGTCCTCAGCCGTCGCTTGGCGTTGCCGTGGCGGCGCGTGTCAAGGTGCGGCGGGTCAGCGCCTGCGCCACTCTCAGCTTGAAGGCGGGGCCGCCCTCCAGGCTTGCAGTCGGCCGCAGGTCCTGCGCGAGCGCTTCCGCCGCCAGGGCCTCGGTCTCGGCATTCCATAAACGGCCATCCAGGCAGCGGCTCAAGGCCGCCGCCGGACGGGCGTGACTCTCGCAGCCGAAGAAGACAATCCGAGACCCGGAAAAGCCCTGCGCGCCGTACCTTGTTCGACCTGCAAGACCGACGATTGCGAAATCGCCATGGCGACGACTCAGCTCGTCGAAGAGCGAGATTTCATCCGGGGCTTGGCACGGGAAGCGGATCGCCAGCAGGAATTCGTCGGCCCGGCGCGCCGTCTCGTACAGGCCGCGATAGAAGTCCTCCGCCGCCACGGTGCGCCGGCCCGCAGTGCTGGCCAGCTCGATCTCGGCGCCCAGCGCCACCGCCACGGCCGGCATCTCCGCCGCCGGGTCGCTCAGGGCCAGGCTGCCGCCCAGGCTGCCGCGGTTGCGAATCGCGGCGTGGGCGATGTGCGGCAGGGCCAACGCCATCAGCGGCAGGTGTGCGCGCACCGCAGGCGAGCGCGCCAGTGCCGCGAATCGGGCGAGCGCGCCGATTCGCACCATTTCGCCGTCGGAGGCGATCTCGGCGATGCCCTCAAGACGGTTGACGTCGACCACGACCGCAGGGCGGGCAAGCCGCATGTTCAGCATCGGCATCAGGCTCTGCCCGCCGGCGAGCACCGCCGCGTCGTCACGAAAGTCCGCCAGAATAGCCAGGACCTGGTCCAAACTCTCGGGCCGATGATAGGCGAAAGGTGCCGGCTTCATGACGTTATTTTAGCCTCTCCTCGGGCCGCAACATAGCACGCAGGTTGCCGAGCGCTGCCCGCGCCGACGCCGTTGTTGCCTGTGGCGACGAAGTTCTTTAGGAACTCGCGCACGGCCTTGAGGGGATGACCGCTGGGCCGTGCCAGGCTGAAATTGTTCAGCAGTGGGTGCCCATGGCGAGTGAGAGCAGCCCCCCGAGGCTCGCTGCCGGAAGCGAGCGGCGGAAACATCCACGCCGCTTGCTGCCCCGCCTGACATTGCGCATCGAGGATCGAAAGTACAGAACCAACGACTGGTCGATCGGAGGCTTCCGCATCGGCGGTTTCCATCGCGAGGTCCGTCCCGGCGACATGCTGACGGGCAGCATTGTCACCTGGGCCGGCCTTCGACGCGAAAGCTTCGAGGCCGACGTCGTGCGCATGACTCCCGAGGGGCAGGTCAGCTGCCGCTTCCTGATATTGCCGCGGGCGGTATTGAGGATCATCTCGCAGGTCTGAGCGGACAGTCACCTTCCGCTGCCGGCGCGGTGGTGGTCCGGCTACGGGCGCGCCAGGGCGCGGCTGAGACGCTCGTCGCGCCCGTAAATATCGTCGCGGAAATGCACGCTCTGATCCTTGTTGACCCAGGCCGTGAGGTAGGTGATGTGCACCGGGATCGGCGTTTGCAAGTTGACCACGCGCCGTTGTCCGGTGGCAATCGCGGCTTTGATCTCTTCCTCGGTCCAGCCGGGCTGGCCGCGCAGCAGCACGGCGGCAAGCCTGACCGGGTTCTCGACACGGATGCAGCCGTGACTGAAGCTGCGGACGGTTCGCTCGAACAGTTGCTTCTGCGGCGTATCGTGCAGGTAGACGTTGAATCGGTTCGGAAACATGAACTTCAGCTTGCCGAGAGCGTTGCCCTCGCCGGGCTCCTGACGAAGCTTGTAACCGAATTGCCGCGCGCTCACCGTGCTCCAGTCGATCTTGCTCGGATCGACTTCGCGGGCGGAGGCGTCCCAGTCGGCGAACAGCTTGATGTTTTGTTGTGCTAGGTAGCCCGGGTCCTGACGCAGCTTCGGCAGGATTTCGTCGCGGGCGATCGAGGGCGGCACCGTCCAATAGGGATTGAGGACGACGTAGCGCATCATCTCGGTGAATACCGGGGTGCGGCTGTAGGGCTTGCCGACCACGACACGGGCATCGAGGATCGTCTTCGGACCGTCGACCACCTTGAGGACGAAGTCGGCCAGGTTGACGAAGACGTAGGTCTCGCCGGGATCGTCGGGCATCCAGCGCCGCCGCTCCATGTTCAGCAGCATCTGTGCGATCCGTTTCTCGACCGGCACGTTCAAGGCCGCCAAGGTCTTCGCGCCGACCGCACCGTCGATGTCCAGGCCATGGCGGCGCTGGAATGACTTGACCGCGATTTCCAGCGGCTGGTCGAAAAGCTCGGGCTCGGCGGCCGCAAGGTCGATGTCGCCGGCGCGGGCGAGGCGCTGGCGCAGATGCACGACGCGCGGATCACGCATCGCCGGCTTCAGGGTTCCGCCCGGCGGCACGGTGCCCCAGCCGCCGCGCGCCGCCACCGACCGATAGATTGCCAGAGCTGCCTTCAGGCGCCGGTACTCGTTGCTCTGCGGCGCCAGACCGGCCAGGTAGGTGGCAAGGTCGGTGCTGGAGGCGGCAGCGGCAAGCAGCTCCTCGGCCGGCACCGCCTGCGGATAGACGTAATGCTCAGGATCGACCCGGGCCGGGTTCACCCGCCCGGCCGAGAGGTCGCTGCCGTAGCCGACCAGGGCGCGGCTCAACTCGAATTCCAGATCCGCCAACTCGGCATCCGAGCGGCCGGACAGCATCTCACCGATGCGCTGGGCCCGGTAGTCGGCCGGGTCGAGGCCGTCGTCGGCCGCCTTCGCCAGAACCTCGGCCAGTATCCGCGCGGCTGCGGTGGCGCCGGTCTCGTCGGCCCAGAACGGCTGGAAGCCGCGGGCGGCGTAGAAGTTGCGCAGTGCCTCGAAGTTCTTGTCATCGCGGCCGGCGCGGGGGCCGGTCTGCTCGTAGCCGAAGCGCAGCTCCAGCTGGGAGGCGACCTCGGCCGAAGTCGAGCCGGCCATGAGCAGGCCCAAGATGAATGTTGCGCCCGCGACCGGCCACATGCCGTTCCGCGCCGGCGACAGTTTCAGGCACATGAACGCTCTCTTTCGCTCGACATAAGGTGACGCTACGATCGTTGATTGCTGGGGTCAGGTTTTCTTTCGTGACTTGGCGCGGCGGCAAGCGACAAACGACGCTGCGGATGCCAGGCGGCAACGGGTGAAGCCGCGACGGCGCCCGCTAGGCCGATGACACCGCTCTCGCCTTGATCTTGCGGCCCGCCACTGGGGCCAGATGGGGCGAGGCCGCGAGAAACGCATCGAGGCTCGAAAGCGCGTCGGACGCCTCCCGGATCTCCCGCCGCGCCGCGGCCAGCCGCGCCAGCTCGCCCGTCAGGCGGCGGCGCTCGTCGGAAAGGTGATTGTACTGGGCGTCGCAGGCGGTAATCGGGGCCGGGTAGGCCGCAAGTTCCGCTTTGACCGCAGCCCGCGCCGCCTCGAGATGGCGCTCGACCCGGTCGAGCGCGCGCAGAGCCGCAGCCAGCTTCTCCTCTCGCTCCATCGTCGCTTCGCCTCGCCTCAGTCCTGCTTGTCCGCGGGCGTGCCCAGTCTAGCACGGAGGCCCGGCATCGTCAGGCGGCGCGATGACATGGCCCCGACCGGCTGTTATTATGAACCGGACTTGGCCCGGCGCCATGCCGGGGCCCGCGCCGCCCGCGTACAGGAGCGAGGGAAAATTCTGATGCGCAACATCACCTACGACAACATCACCGAGACCGTGGTCAAGGGTTACGCCGGGGCGCCGGACGCGCGAGTCCGGGAGATCCTCAGCGTGCTGATCCCGCGCCTGCACGAGTTCGTCCGCGAAGTCAGGCTGACGCCGCAGGAGTGGGAGGCGGCGATGGGCTTCCTGGCGCGGGCGGCGGAGGCGACGACGCCCGAGCGCAACGAGTTCATCCTGCTCTCCGACCTCTTGGGAGTCTCGGCGCTGGTCGACCTGATGGAGGGACAGCAGGACCCGAAGGCGACCATCACCACGCTGATGGGACCGTTCTATGTGCCCGGGACGCCCGAGTTCGCCAACGGCGCCAACCTGATCGCCAACAACCGGGGCGAGCGCATCGCCGTCTACGGCCAGATTCGAAATACCGAGGGTGAGCCGGTCGGCGGCGCCAAGCTGGAGATCTGGCAGAACGCGCCGAACGGCCTTTACACGGTGCAGGATCCCGAACAGCCGGAGCACAACCTGCGCGGCACCTTGCACGCCGACCCGAACGGCAATTACCGCTTCGCCACGGTGAAGCCGGTCGCCTATCAGGTTCCGGGCGACGGGGCCGGCGGCGAGCTGGTGCGCATTGGCGGCCGCCATTGCTGGCGCCCGGCGCACATCCACGTGATGGTCAGCGCCGACGGCTACAAACGCCACATCAGCCAGATCTTCAACGTCGACGATCCCTACATCGACGAGGACTCGGTGTTCGGCGTGCGCGCGCCGCTCGCGGTGCGCTACGACCGCGAGCCGAGCGAGGAGGAGCTGGCCCGTTTCCCCGCCCTCGAGCAGCCCTTCAACGTCGTCGGCGTCGACTTCGTCCTGGCCCGCGACTGACGCCCGGCTGACGGCGAACTGAGCCCACCTAGCAAAAGGAAGGGCCCCGCATGTTGCGCAACGACAGCGACGAGCACCTGGTCGATCTGGAGCAGGGCATCATCAGCCGCGAGCTGTTCGTCGACGAAAGCCTTTACCGCGACGAGCTGGAGCGCCTGTTCACGCGGGCCTGGCTGTTCGTCGGCCACGAGAGCCAGATCCCGGAGCCGGGCGACTTCTTCGTCAGCCGCACCGGCAACGACTCGGTGATTCTGTGCCGCGACCGCGAACGCCAGGTACACGTCTTCCTGAACTCGTGCCGGCATCGCGGCATGAAAGTCTGCCGCTACGACCAGGGCAACACCGAGGTCTTCACCTGCCCCTACCACGCCTGGAGCTACGCCACCGACGGCACCCTGCAGGGCGTGCCGATGTACAAGGAGCTTTACGACGGCGTGCTCGACCGCTCGCAGTGGTCGCTGATTCACGTGCCGAAGATGACGGTCTACAAGGGCACGGTCTGGGTCTCATGGGACGCGGAAGCGCCGCCGTTCCTTGATTATCTGGGCGACGTCAAGGCGCACCTCGACCAGGTGCTGGACCACCGCGACGGGCGCGAGGGCGGCTCCGAAGTGATCGGCGTGCACAAGTGGATCATCCCCTCGAACTGGAAGTTCGCGGCCGAGAACTTCCTCGGCGACACCTACCACAACCCGAGCCACCGCTCGGTCGACATGATCGGCATCGGCCCCAGCGCCCGGGCCGGCGCCGGCGGCCGGCGCGACGACGAGTACGGCGAGGCCAGGCATATCTGGGTCAGCTTTCCGCAAGGCCACGGCGTGCACAGCACCTATACCTACGGCAAGCCGCGATACGTGCCGCAGTATGCCGACCGGCCGGCGGTCGAGGCCTACTTCCGCCGCTGCTTCGAGGAGCGTCAGCGCCGCCTCGGCGATGCGGCGCGCCTGCTGCCCTTCACCGGCACGATCTTCCCCAATACCTCCTACCACGGCCGCCAGCCGCGCTCGCTCTGCGTCTGGCATCCGCGCGGCGCGGCGGAGACCGAGGTCTGGCGCTTCTTCCTGGTCGACGCCGACGCACCGGGCGAGGTCAAGGCGGCGTTGCGCCAGTTCTACATGCGCTATTCCGGCCCCGCCGGCATGACCGAGCAGGACGACATGGAGAACTGGCTCTACGCGACGCGGGCGAGCCAGGGCACCATCGCCCGCCGCCATGCCTACAACTACCAGCAGTCGCTGGGCCGGGTGCAGCAGGACGACCCGGTTCCCGGCATCGTCAGCCTGCAGATCACCGAAGAGAGCGCGCGGGGCTACTACCGGCGCTGGCGCGACTACATGGCCGGCAAGGACTGGGACAGCCTGTTGGGCCGCAACGACCCGCCGCTGGCGGCGAGGGCGGCGGAGTGAGCGAGGCGGCGGCCTTGCCGCGCGATGACGCATACTTCCGCCTGCGCCAGGAGGTCGAGGAATTTCTTTACCAGGAGGCCGACTTGCTGGACCAGCGCCGCTTCCGGGACTGGCTCGAACTGCTGGCCGGCGACCTGGTCTACTTCATGCCGATCCGCCGCAATGTGCCCGCCGGCAGCCACGCGGCCGACGAGAATACACGGCCCGGCGAAGGCATCAGCTGGTTCGATGAGGACAAGTGGACCCTGGGCAAGCGGGTCGAACAGATCGAGACCGGCGTGCATTGGGCCGAGGAGCCCTTGAGCCGCGTCTGCCACATGGTCTCGAACGTGCGCCTGCTGGCGGCGCGGCCGTCCGCCGCCGGGGCCGAGGAGGTCGAGATCGACAGCCGGTTCCTGATCTATCAGAACCGCGTCGAGTATGAGAACTACACCTTCGTCGGCAAGCGCCACGACTTGTTGCGCAAGGCGGGCGGCGAATGGCGGCTGGCGCGCCGCGAGATCATCCTCGACCAGAACGTGCTGCTGGCCAAGAACCTGACGGTTTTCTTCTGAAGTTTCGGGTCCAAAGTCGCTAGCTTAGGCGTCATTACCGGCAAAATCCGCCTGAAGTCGTCAATTCGTACCTGTTTGAGGTATGTCAGGGCGTGATCGCGGTGTTAGGCTGAGCCATTCACGGGGAAAAGGGGCCGGCCATCATGGCGATCATGAAGTTGTACCGTATTGTGCGTACCTCGATGTTTCTTTTAGGCAGCATTTGTTTTTCGGTTGTCGTCTTTCCCGGCGTCGGCTCGGCGCATCACGCCGAGGGGACGGGCGCGCCCTCGCAGCAGGGGGCGGGCAAGGCGCCGGGCGCAAAAATCGCCGGGCCGCTGCGCGAGGGCCCCAAAGGTCTGGCCGAGGGCATTCTCTCGCGCCGCCGCTTTCCCGACCATCCGAGCCCGGCGCAAGACGGCGCCATCCACGGCGGCGGGGCCTGCAACAAGAACATCGATGCGACCAGCGTGATCTTCGATGTCGTCCAGGTCGGGGCGCAGGACAATCACGTCTGCACCACTGCCGATATCGACACTTTCATCGGCGCGGGCAATGGCAGGCACTATGTCATCCAGGGCGGCGGCCAGGAAGCCGCCTTCATCATCACCGACGTCGAGGATCCGACGGCGCCCGTGATCAACGGTCCCTGGTACTGGGGCGTCAACGGAACCTACAGCCCGGACGTCAAGGCTTTCGACTACGACAACGGCGGCACTGTCGGCATCGGCAACTATGCGGTCGTCGCCCTGGAGCGGACCTTGTTTTCCGGGGCCTGCGGGATCGTCATCATCGATGTCACCGATGGAGCCTATGGCGGCAACATTAAGCAGTTTCGGGGAGCCGACTGGTGCGACGTGCACAACGTCTTCGTCGACAAGGACGCGAACGGTCTTGGCACGCAGATCTACGTCACGGCGGACAACACCGATGACATGCGCGTCATCGACATCGGCGGCGCCTATGGCGGGACGCTGAGCGCGCCGGTCGAGATCGGCGCTTACAAGGCCGCGACCGCCGGCGGCTCCAACAACTACGTGCACGATATCACGGTGGTCGATCACGGGGTCGGCAAGGGCAAGCGTGCCTATCTGGCTTATTGGGACACCGGGCTGGTGATTCTCGACGTCGACGATCCCCGGGCGCCGCTCGAACTGGTCGGGCCCTCGAGCCCGGCGCAGATCGATCCCGCCGGATTCCTCAACCATCATTCCTTCCCGACGCCCGACGGCAACCTGGTCTTCATTCAGGACGAGTTTCTCGATCAGAGCGGCGATGAGCCGGTGCAGCTGTGGGACATCTCGAATTTGAGCGCGCCCGTCTATGTCGACGGCATCGCGCTCGGCGCCGACGTCCCGGTCAATCCGGCGCACAACCTCGAAATTCGCGACGATGTGGCTCCGGGCCGGCTCTACGTCGGCTGGTACAAGCTCGGCCTGCAGGCCTTCGACTATACCGGTGCGGGCTTCACGCGAAGCGGTGGCGGACCCGACGGCGTCTACCATCAGGCGCAGACCGAAAATGCCGATGCCGCCTATGACGGCGCCTGGGGCGTGCGCCTGGCGTTGAACGGCGGCAACCTCGTCATCTATCAGTCGGACCGCCGTTACGGCCTGGTCATCGATTGCGAAGGCGACGGCACTGGCACCGCCAGTTGTCCCAGCACATCGGTGAACACGGCGCCGGTCGCGGTCGTCACGTATTCGCCGGCGGCGCCCGTCGTCGGCGATACGGTCAGCCTGGACTGCAGCGACTCTTACGACGACGATCCCGGCGACTCGATTCAGTCCCATACCTGGAGCCTGACCAAGAAGCCCAAGCGCAGCAATGCGACGCTGACGATTGCTGGCGATCAGGCCAGTTTTGTCGCTGACCGGCAGGGCGAATACCGGGTCCAGTGCACGGTCTCGGACGGCGAGGCGGCGGACAGCGCCGAAGCCGTGATCAACGTCGCCAAATCCGGCGGTGGCGGTGAAGGCGGCGGCGGCAAGAACTGCGCCGTGAACGACCCGCGGCCGAAGTGCAATCGTTGAGCCGACGCGACCTCCGCCGGTGACTCAGCGGATTCGCGTCAAATCTTGCCGAGCGCAGTGAGGATGCGCTCGGGCGTCGCCGGCTGCGTGTGGATCTTGGCGCCCAAGGGGCGCAGCGCGTCGTTGATCGCGTTCAGCACCGCGGCCGGGGCGCCGGCGGTGCCGGCCTCGCCCGCACCCTTGGCGCCGAGTTCGGAATCGCCGGTTGGGCTTTCCACGTGCGCCACCTCGATGTCCGGCATCTCGGCCGCCATCGGCACCAGGTAGTCGGCCATGCTGGCGTTCAGAAGCTGCCCTTCCGGGCTGTAGACGCAGTGCTCGAACAGGGCGGCGCCGATGCCCTGGACGATGCCGCCGCGCATCTGCTCGTCGACCAGCTGCGGATTGATCACGGTGCCGCAGTCCTCGACCGCCCAGTGCTTGAGCAGGGTGACCACGCCGGTCTCCGGATCGACCTCGAGCCATGACGCCTGGACGCCGTTGGTGAAGGCGAAGGGGTACTGCTTGGGCACATAGTGCCGGGTCGCCACCAGCTCGGACTGGAAGTCCTTGGGCAAGGTATCGGCGCGGAAATAAGCGATGCGGCCGATCTCGTCGAGGCCGATGCGGTCGTTGCCGTCGGCGGCGTCGACCACCCGGCCTGCGCGGATGTCGAGGCTTGCCGGTGCCGCCTGCAGAACGATGCCGGCGACCTCGAGGATGTTGGCGCGCAGCGCCTTGCCCGCCTGCACCGCGGCCTCGCCGCCAATGCCGGCGGCCCGGCTGGCCCAGGTGCCGCCGCCATAGGGAGTGACGTCGGTATCGCCGGTGATGACGCGGACCTTGTCGATCGGCACGCCGACCGCGGTCGCCGCGACCTGGGCGATCACCGCTTCGGCCCCCTGGCCCTGCTCGGTGACGCCGGTCAGGCAGATCACGCTGCCCCTCGCGTCGAGGCGCATGGTGCAGCCGTCCTGGGCCGAGATGCGGGCGCCGCCGACGCCATAGAACATGGCGCTGGGGTTGGTGATCTCGACGAACGTGGCCAGGCCGATGCCGCGGTAGATGCCGCGTTGGCGCAACTCCGCCTGCTCGCGGCGCAGGCCCTCGTAATCCATCATCTGCAGCAGCCGCTCGAGCGCCCGGTGGTGCGACAGTTTCTCGAAGCGCAGCCCCGTCGTCGCCTGGCAGGGGTAGGCGTCGTCGGCGATCAGGTTCAGCCGGCGCACCGCCACCGGGTCCATGTCGATGGCCGCCGCGGCCGCCTCGAGCAGGGCCTCGGTCACCGTCACGGCGATCGGATGGCCGACGGCGCGGTACTGGCACATCGGCGTCTTGGTCTGGAACACCACCTTGGTCGCCGCGCGATAGTTCGGGCAGGTATACGGGGCGCCGGTCAGGTTGACGATCTGGTTGGCCTCGATGCCGCTGGTCCGGGGATAGACGGAGTAGGGGCCGATGCCGGTCAGGTCGTCGATCTCCAGCGCCAGGATGCGGCCGTCGGCGGCGATGCCCAGGCGCGCCTTGACCCGGTGATCGCGGGCGTGGATATCGGTGAGGAACGACTCCACCCGGTCGGCGATGAACTTGACCGGGCGGCGCAGCATCACGCTCAAGGCGCAGGTCGCCATCTCGTCGGCGTAGGTGTGCACCTTGATGCCGAACGAGCCGCCGACGTCGCGGCAGATGACGCGGACGTTGTGCTCCTCCAGGTCCAGATGCTTGGCGAACAGGTTCTGCATCATGTGCGGCGCCTGGCACGAGTGGTAGACCGTCAGCCGCGCCTCCGCCGGCTCGTAGCTGGCCAGGATCGCCCGCGGCTCCAGGGTCACGCCGGTATGGCGGCCGAAGTGGAACACCTCCTCCGCCACGGCCGCGGCGTCGGCCATGGCCCGGTCGACGTCGCCGGCCTCGAAGCGGCGCTGCCAGGCCAGGTTGTCGCCGAGATCGTCGTGAATGACGGGCGTCGCCGCGGCCAGCGCCGCTTCCATGTCGGTGACCGGTGGCAGCTCTTCCCACTCGATGGCAACCCGCTCCGCCGCGTCCTCGGCCTCGGCCCGGCTCGCTGCGACCACCGCGGCCACCGCCTCGCCCTGCCAGCAGGCCTTGTCGACGGCGATCGCGTATTGCGGCTGGGACTTCAGCCCCTCCAGGTGGCTCAGCACGCCGACCCAGGGTGTGCAATAGGTGGCTAGCTCAGCCCCGGTGACGACGGCGACGACGCCGGGCGCGGCGGCCGCCTCGGTCCGGTCGATGCTCCTGATCCTGGCATGGGCATAGGGCGAGCGGACGAAGACGGCGTGCAACATGCGCGGCAGCGTCAGGTCGTCGACGTAGTTGCCGCGGCCCTGCAGCAGGCGCCGCGCGTTCGGGCGCGGGACGCTGCGGCCGATATAGCTGTTCGGCCGATCGAGAATGGCGTGCAGGGGATCGTCGCTCACCGGCTTGCTCCGCCCGAACGGGCCTTGGCTACGGTTTCGATGGCATCGACGATGGCGTGATAGCCGGTGCAACGGCAGTAGTTGCCTGAAAGATAGGCGCGGATCTCGCCGCGCGTCGGCGCCGGGTTGTCCCGCAGCAACGCCGCCGCCGTCAGCAGGACGCCCGGCGTGCAGTAGCCGCACTGCAGGGCGTTGCGTTCGTGGAACGCCGTCTGCAGCTCCGCCAGCTCTCCGGACTCGGAGGCGCCCTCGATCGTCTCCACCGACTGGCCATCGATCTGCGCCGCCAGGATCAGGCAGCCGCGGACGATCTCGCCCTCAAGCCGCACCGTGCAGGCGCCGCAGACGCCGTGCTCGCAGCCGACATGGCTGCCGGTAAGTTCCAGTCCTTCGCGCAGGAAGTCGACCAGGCTCTGCCGGACCGGCACGCGCGCCCTGACGGAGCTGCCGTTGACGATGGCGCTGATCTCGACCTCGGCTTCCATATCCCCGCCCCCATGCATCGCGCCGCCACCGCCGGCGACTCTATACCAGTTCGAAGCGTCGACAAATCGAAGGGCGGCCACCGGTGTCGCGGCGCCGGCGCGCCCGAGGCGCTTGCCGCTTTTGCAGGCTATCGGCGGTATGCTACGCTGACGCTCACGGTTTCGTGAGGTTCCGGCACGGCCAACAAAGTCGGAACCCATAATGGGGAGGATCGAACCATGCGTCATGTCTTCCGGAGGCAGCGCCGGCTGTTGCTACTTGGCGGCGTACTGGCTGCGGCGATGCTGTCGGCACCGCTGCTGACACCGTCCGCCCGCGCGGCGGAACCGATCAAGATCGGTTTCGGCATGGCTCTGACCGGCGGCCTCGCCGGGGCCGGCAAGGCGGCGCTGATTGCCATGGAAATCTGGCGCGACGACGTCAACGCCGCCGGCGGCCTGCTGGGCCGCCAGGTCGAGCTGGTCTATTACGACGACCAGACCAACCCGTCGACGGTGCCGGGCATCTATACCAAGCTAATGAACGTCGACAAGGTCGACCTGGTGGTCTCGGGCTACGGCACCAATCTGATCGCGCCGGCGATGCCGATCATGATGAGCCGCAAGAAGTTGTTCATGGGCCTGTTCGGCCTGGCGGCGAACGAGCAGTTCGGCTATTCGAACTACTTCCAGATCATGCCGGCCGGGCCCGAGCCGAAGACCGATTGGTCGCTCGGTTTCTTCCAGATCGCCATGGAGCAGAATCCGAAGCCGAAGACGGTGGCGCTGGTCGGCGCCGATGCCGAGTTCGCGCGCAACGCGCTCGACGGCGCCCGCGAGAACGCCAAGGCGGCGGGCCTCGAGATCGTCTACGACAACACCTACCCGCCGGCGACGACGGATTACACGCCAGTGGTCCGGGCGATCCAGGCGACCGGCCCGGACGTGGTCTTCATCGCGTCCTACCCGCCGGATTCCGCCGGCATGGTCAGGGCCATCAACGAGGTCGGCCTGAAGGCCAAGCTGTTGGGCGGCGGCATGGTCGGGCTGCAGTACGCCTCGCTGATGACCAAGCTCGGGCCGATGCTGAACGGCATCGTCAACTACGACTTCTGGGTGCCGGCGCCGACCTTGAACTTCCAGGGCGTGAACGAGTTCCTGGCCAAGTATCAGGCCAAGGCCGCGGATGCCGGCGTCGACCCGCTGGGCTATTACCTGCCGCCCTATGCCTACGCCTACCTGCAGGTGCTGGGACAGGCGGTGAACGCCGTCGGCAACCTGGATGATCAGAAGCTCGCCGACTACATCCGGGCCAACGAGTTCGACACCGTGGTCGGCAAGGTCAGGTTCGGCAAGAACGGCGAGTGGGCGAAGACGCGCGTGCTGCAGGTGCAGTATCAGGGCGTCAAGTCGGACGACCTGGAACAGTTCACCAAGCACGGCACGCGCGCGGTGCTGTATCCGAAGGAATGGAAATACGGCGACTTGATCTATCCCTACGCCCAGTGACGTAGAACCTAGCGTTTGAAGCTACAGCCCGCGGACGACGGTGTTCACTGCTGACCTTCTGCTGAACGCCGTTGTCGCGGGCGTTCTACTGGGCGGCTTCTATGCCGCCGTCAGCATCGGTCTGACCATCTCCTTCGGCCAGCTCGATGTCGTCAACATCGCGCATCCGGCATTCGTCGTCGCCGGGTCGTTCTGCGTCTTCGTCCTGAACGAGCGCTTCGGCCTCGACCCGATCCTGCTCGGCCTGTTTCTGACGCTGCCGTTCTTCCTGGCCGGAATCGGACTCTACCGCGTCTATTTCACCTGCTTCGAACGGCACGGCGAGGAATCGTTGCGCGGCCTCGCCTTCTTTTTCGGCGTCATGTTCATCGTCGAGGTGCTGCTGATCATGAGCTTCGGCGTTGACTATCGGTTGGTCGACACGGGCTATATCGGCCAGAGCATCAAGCTCGGCTTCATCGGCTTGCCCTACCGCTTGCTGGTGCCGTTCGTGGTCTCCGCCGTGGTCACCGTCGGGCTCTACCTCTACCTCTCGAGAACCTTCACGGGCCGGGCCATCCTGGCGGTGTCGCAGGACCGGCTGGCGCTCAGATTGATGGGCGCCAATCCCATCAGCATCAAGCAGATCGCCTTTGGCCTGGCGGTGGCGACCGCGGCCATCGCCGGCGCCATGCTGATCGTGATCGGCCCGGTCGAGCCCTCGCTCGGTCGGCTCTACATCGGGCGCGTCTTCGCCATCGTCGTGCTCGGTGGCATGGGCAGCATCGGCGGCACCTTCGTCGCCGCGCTGATTCTGGGCATCGTCGAAAGCGTGGTCGGCACGATGTTCGGCCCCTCCTGGGCACCGGCGGTGGCCTTCGGCTTCCTGCTGCTGACCCTGGCCGTGCGCCCGTCCGGGCTGTTCGGGAGGTAGGGCGGTGCGTGGGGCGGCGTTCTGGATCGTCGCGGTCGTCATCGTCGTCGCCGGGGCGCTCGGCACGCGCCTGGTCGACAACGACTTCATCTTCTACGCCAGCTACTTCGTGCTGCAGTTCGTCGTGCTGGCCACGGCCTGGAACATTCTCGGCGGCTTCACCGGCTACGTGAACTTCGGCAGCGCCGCCTTCTTCGCCGTCGGCGCCTACACCTCGATCGCACTGGATAAGGCGTTCGCCTTGCCGCTGCCGGTGCTGATCCTGACCGGAGCCGTGGCCTCGGGTCTGATCGGGTTCGGCACCGGCTACCTGACCCTGCGACTGCGCGGCGTCTACTTCGCCATCGCCACGCTGGCTCTCGCCGTCGTGCTGGAGACGCTGGTGATCAACTGGCACTACGTCGGCGGCGCTACCGGCTCCTACGTGATCCCGCCGGCCGAGATCTTCTTTTTCGACACCTATGTCGAGGGGCTGTTCAGCCTGATGTTGCTGCTGGCGGTCGCCGCGGTGGCGGTGGCGCGCTACATCAACCACTCGCGCTTCGGCCGCGGTCTCGCCGCGATCCGCGACGACGAGCAGGCGGCCGAATGCATGGGCGTGCCGACGTTGAAGCTGAAGCTGATCTCGACGACGATCAGCGGCGGCCTGATGGGTGTGGCCGGCGCGCCTTATCCGTTCTTCGTCACCTACGTCGACCCGGTCTCCGCCTTCAGCCTCGATTACGCCGTCAATGCCGTGGCCATGCCGATGATCGGCGGCACCACCACCTGGTTCGGACCGGTGCTCGGCGCCCTGCTGCTAGGCTCACTGCAGCAGTGGGCGACGGTGACGATCTCCTCGGAGCTCAATCGCCTGATCGTCGGCATCATGCTGGTCGGCTTCGTCATTCTGGCGCCGCAGGGCATCGTCGGCCTGGTGCGCAAGTATCTGCTCAAGGCGCGTCGGCCGTGAATCAGCCGATCCTCGCGGTCCAGGGCCTCAGCAAGCGCTTCGGCGGCTTCAGCGCCCTCGACGGCATCGACCTGCAGGTCGGCGCCAACGAACGCCTGGGCCTGATCGGGCCCAACGGCTCGGGCAAGACCACGCTGATCAACTGCGTTTCAGGCGCGCTCACGGGCGATGCCGGGCGGATCGTCTTTCGCGGCCACGACATCACCCAGCTGCCCGGTCATCGGCGCACCCGCCTCGGTATCGCCCGCAGCTTTCAGATTCCCAAGCCCTTCGCCAGCATGAGCGTGCTGGAGAACGTGTGCATACCCCTGGAGTACGCCGGCCGCGGGCGCGTCGAGGGCCGGGACATCGCCGCCGCGGCGCGCGAGGTCCTGGTGACCATGGGTCTCGAAGCCATGGCCGGGACCAGTGCGGCGGCACTGACGCAGATCGAGCTCAGGAAGCTGGAGCTGGCGCGCGCGCTGGCGGCGCAGCCGGCGCTGCTGATCTCGGACGAGGCCATGGCCGGACTCTCGGGCAATGAGGTCGACGAGATCCTCGAGATCCTGTTCCGCGTCAACGAGCGCGGGGTCGCCATCATCATGATCGAGCACATCATGCGGGCGGTGATGCGCTTCTCCGAACGCGTCGTCGTGCTCGATGCCGGGCAGAAGATCGCCGAGGGCCGGCCCGAGGAGATCGTCAGCAACCCGGCCGTGGAGAGGGCCTACCTTGGCGAATAGGATCGTCGTCGACAACGTCAGCGCCGGCTATGGCTCCGTGCGCGTGCTGCACGGCGTTTCCCTGACCGTGGAAGCCGGCGAGACGGTGGTGCTGCTCGGCACCAACGGCAACGGCAAGAGCACTTTGATCAAGTGCATCATGGGCATGCTGACGCCGGCCGCCGGGCAGGTCTATCTGGAGCGCGACGGCGCGCGCATCGATCTTGCCGGCAAGACTCCGGAGGAGATCGTCAACCTGGGCATCGCGCTGGTGCCCGAGGGGCGCCGGCTGTTCCCGAAGCTCAGCGTCTTGGAGAATCTGCAGCTCGGCGCCTACCGCACCGCGGCGCGGGCGCGGATCGGCGAGAACCTGGAATTCTGCTTCGAGGCCTTTCCGGCGCTGCGCGAGCGGCGCCAACAGCTGGCCGGCAGCATGAGCGGCGGCGAGCAGCAGATGGTGGCGGTGGCGCGCGCCCTGATGTCGTCGCCGACGATCCTGCTGGTCGACGAGCCCTCGGTCGGGCTGGCGCCGATCCTGGTCAGCCGCATGATCGCCAAGATCAAGGAGCTGAAGGAGCAGCGGCAAATGACGGTGCTGATGGCCGAGCAGAACTTCAACCAGGCGATCAAGATCGCCGACCGCGGCTATATCATCGTCCACGGCGAGATCGCCTTCGAGGGCGAAAGCGCCGAGGCGCTGAAAGGCAACGAGCTGGTCAAGCGGTATTATCTCGGCGCCTAGCCGGCTCGCTTCCCGCCTGATCGGAAAGGGGATTGGCATGACCTTGCCGAAGGACCGCGTACCCTATTCCGCCATTGTCGACCGGCCGGCGCTGCGGCTGCCGGACGGCGCGCGCATGGTGGTCTGGACCATCGTCAACGTCGAGGAATGGAGCATCGAGCGGGCGATGCCGCGGACCGTGCTGTCGCCGCCGATGGGCCAGCCCTTGCTGCCCGACCTGCCGAACTGGGCCTGGCACGAGTACGGCATGCGCGTCGGCTTCTGGCGCCTGCTGGAATGCCTGCAGCGCCGTGACGTCGCCGTCACCCTGGCCATCAACGGCGCGGTCTGCGAGAGCTATCCGCGGATCGCCGGGGCGGCGCGGGAGGCCGGCTGGGAGTTCATGGGCCACGGCTTTCTGCAGGGCCCGATGCACAAGCTCGAGGACCAGCCGGCGGCGATCGCGCGGACCGTCGAGGCGATCCGAAAATTCACCGGCAAGCCGCCGCGCGGCTGGGAGAGCCCGGGCCTGACCGAGACCTACGAGACCATCGACCACCTCGCCGCCGCCGGCATCGAGTACGTCGCCGACTGGGTGCTGGACGACCAGCCGGTGGAGATCGCGACGGCCAGCGGGCCGGTGCTCTCCATCCCCTATACGGTGGAGACCAACGACATCACCATGATGGCGCTGCAGCAGCACAGCGCGGCGGAGTTGCTCAGGCGCGGGCTCGACCAGTTCGAGCGGCTCTATCAGGAGAGCGAGCGGATCACCCGGGTGATGGCGATCAGCCTGCATCCCTACATCAGCGGCGTGCCGCACCGCATCGGCTACCTCGAACAGCTCTATGACGCGATCGCGGCCAAGCCCGGGGTGCTGCTGTGGACCGGCGAAGAGATTCTCGACTGGTACCGCGGCCAGCGGCCGGCGGCGGGTTAGCGTCTGCCGACGAAGCGGGGCGCTGGCTCAATCCAGCTCGTAGCGGTGCTTGTAGTCTTGCGCCAGGCTCTGGTCCTGGCCTTCCTTCCACAGCACCGCGTTGCCGCAGACCAGGAGCTCGATGTCGGTGCCCATGAAGCAGCGGAAGGCGTCCTCAGGCGTGCAGACGATGGGCTCACCCCGGACGTTGAACGAGGTGTTGACCAGGACCGGGCAGCCGGTCAGTTCCTTGAACCGTGAAATCAGCGCGTGATAGAGCGGGTTGGTCTCGCGGTGCACGGTCTGGACGCGGGCCGAGTAATCGACGTGGGTCACCGCCGGGATCTCGGAGCGGCGGACGTTCAGCTTGTCGATGCCGAAAAGGGCCCTCTCCGCCTCGCTCATCTCGCGGCGCAGTTTCGGCTGAACCCCCGCGACCAGCAGCATGTAGGGGCTGTCGTAGTCGAGCTCGAACCAGTCGCCGACGTCCTCGCGCAGCACCGACGGCGCGAACGGACGAAAGCTCTCACGGTACTTGATCCGCAGGTTCAGGGTGCGCTGCATGTTAGGAGAGCGCGGATCGCCCAGGATCGAGCGGTTGCCCAGCGCCCGCGGCCCGAACTCCATGCGCCCCTGGAACCAGCCGACCGCCTTGCCCTCGGCCAAGGCCTGCGCGGTCGCCTCGATCAGCGCCGTTTGCGGGACGCGCTCGAAGACACCACCCGAGCGGCGCAGGGCGGCCTCGATCTCGTCCTGGTCGAACGAGGGTCCGAGAAAGGCGCCCTTCATGGCGTCGGCGCCGTTGACCACGCGTTCGTTGCCGAACTCGGTATGCCACGCCGCCAGGGCGGCACCGATGGCGCCGCCGGCGTCGCCCGCCGCCGGCTGCACCCAGACGTTCTGGAAGGCGCCGTCCTTCAGCACCTTGCCGTTGGCGACGCAGTTCAGCGCGACACCTCCGGCCAGGCAGAGATTGGGAATTTGGTACGAGGCGGCGAGGCTGCGGGTCAGAGTCAGCACCATCTCCTCGATCGCCGCCTGGATCGAGGCGGCGATGTCCATGTGGAACTGGGTCAACAGCTCGCTTTCCGGCTGGCGCGGCGGGGCTCCGAACAGCGCCGCGAACTTGCCGTTGGTCATGGTCAGGCCGGTGGTGTAGTTGAAGTAGGACTGATCCAGGCGGAACGAGCCGTCCGGCTTCAGGTCCACCAGTTTCTCCAGGATCAGCTGCTTGAAGCGCGGCTCGCCGTAGGGCGCCAGCCCCATGACCTTGTATTCGCCGCTGTTGACCTTGAAGCCGGTGTAATAGGTGAAGGCTGAATACAAAAGGCCGATCGAATGGGGGAAGTGAATCTCCTTGACGATCTTCAGCTCCTTGCTCCGGCCGATGGCCACCGTCGTCGTCGCCCACTCGCCGACGCCGTCAAGCGTCAGCACCACAGCCGCTTCGAACGGCGAGGGGAAGAAGGCGCTGGCGGCGTGGCTGAAGTGGTGCTCGGCGAACAGCAGCCTCGAGCGGTCCTTGAAGCCGTCGTCGTGCTGTCTCAGATCCTTGAGCAGCATGTCCTTGAGAAACAGCTTTTCGCGCAGCCAGACCGGCATCGCCATGCGGAACGAATTCAGGCCGCGCGGCGCGCAAGCCACGTAGGTCTCGAGCAGGCGCTCGAATTTCAGGAACGGCTTGTCGTAGAAGGCGACGTGGTCGACCTCGCGCAACTTGAGGCCGGCTTCGCGCAGCACGTAGTCGACGGCATGCCGCGGATAGCCGGCATCGTGCTTCTTGCGGGTGAAGCGCTCCTCCTGGGCCGCGGCGACGATCTCGCCGTCGATGACCAGCGCGGCGGCGCTGTCATGATAGAAGGCCGACAGGCCGAGGATGGCCGTCATCTCAGAACAGCGTGTAGATGAAGGGCGCCACCGCCGAGCCTTGCGTCAGCAGAATGAGGCCACCGAACAGCAGCAGCATGATCAGGATCGGCAGCAGCCAAAACTTCTTGCGGACGCGCAGGAAGGCCCAGAATTCAAGCAGGAACGACATGATAACGCTGCCCAGCCATCAGAACTGGTTCCTCATCGAGCCCATCGGGTTTCGCTCCTCGTCCCGTTCGATCCAGTAGCTGGCCGCGCCCCGGTCGAACCGCAGGCGCAACGGGTCCTTGCCCATCGCCTTGACGATCCAGCCGGTCGGCGTGACCACCAGGAAGAACAGCAGCGACATCACGATCGGCGCCACCACGGCGCCAAGCCACATCCCGAACCGGAACCAGGCGAGGTTAAGCGGTCGCAGCGGCTGTCGCCAGAACAGCGCAAGCCCGAGGAACACCGCCGCGATGATCAGGGCCCAAAGCCGCAGCTCGCCGCCGTTCTTGAGCGGCCACGCCGCGATGATGGCGAAGACGGCGGCGAAGACGAGACCGAAGCCGCGCTCGCTTCCGACCTTGATCTCGCGGTGCTCCTGCAGCTCGGACATGCGCGCCGACCGGCCGTCAACGGGCGCCGGCGCGGCGCTTGGTGGCGGTGGGCCGCCGCCTCGTGGCTGCGGGCGTCTGCTTGGCGGCACGCCGCGCGGGCTTGCGCTTTCGCGGCGCCTCCTGCAGCTCGATCATGTTGCCGAAGCCGTCCTCGAAGAAGACCTGCGCGGAGGCGCGGCCGACCAGGCTCTCATAGGTCCAGTACTTGATCTTGCGTTGCTCCAGCTCGCGCTTGGCCGCTTCCAGATCTTCGACCGCCAGGGCGACGTGGGGGCGGGTCGGGTCCTCTTTGCGCGAGCGCGCCCTGGGCGACTTGCCCTTGGCGCCGAAGACATGGATCTGCTGGCTGCGGTCGCCCTTGGCCAGATTGATCCAGAAACCCGGGATACCGGCGATGTGCGGGCGCTCGGCATCGACTTGCAGCCCCAGGAGGTCGGTCCAGATGCCGAGTGCGGCCTTCACGTCCCTCCTCTCGGGCGCAATGCGCACCCCGGCGTGCATCAGGCCCACCACCTTGATCGTCATGGCTCGTCCCTCCCTCGCTTTGCGTCTCAGGAAAATTCCACCGTTTTCGCCTCCAGTCCCAGGGCGATCCGGCCCACCGTCTCGATGCAGCGGTCGTTGGCCGGCGGCATCACCAGGCCCGGCAGGGCATCGCGCAGGTACTGCTGCATGGGCAGGGCTCGGCTGATGCCGCTGCCGCCCAGCATGCGCATGCCTTGCTCGGAGACGGCGTAGGCCGCCTCGGTGGCCAGGTACTTGGCCTGGTTCAGCGTATAGGTCAGCTGCGCCCGGTCCAGCCGGCCGCGCATCAGCGCCAGCTTCTCGGTCGCCAGGCGCGCGCCCTCCAGGGTCATCGACATCTGGCCGATCTGGCGATGCACGCGCACCGCCTGGGGCGAATCCGCCTCGACGCGCTCCAGCTGCCGGCGGCCGTGCTCCAGGCAATAGTCGTAGGCGGCCTCGGCGATGCCGATGTAGACGGTGGTATAGCCGAGCGACCAGAAGCTCAAGTCCTTGGTCAGCAGGATGCCGGGCGCGCCGATGACGTCTTTGGGCTCGATCCGGACGTTGTTGAAGTTGATCGAGTTCGAGGCGGTCGCGCGCATGCCGATGGTGTCCCAGTCGTCGAGGATCTCGATGCCCTCGGCCGAGGACGGCACCATCAGGTTGAGCAAGCCGTCGGCCAGGCTCGCCGAGCCGGTCAGCCGGCTCCAGGTGAAGTAGTAGCGCGCCGCGGTGGACAGCGAGCACCAGGCCTTCTTGCCGTTCAGGCGGAAGCCGTCGCCGTCGCGCTCGATCGCTGTCTTCACCTTGAAGACGTCGCGGAACGAGCTCGCCGGCTCGCTGGTGATCGAGGCGAAGATGGCGCCCTCCTCGACGACCTCGCCGAAATAGCGCCGCTGTTGCTCGGATGAACCGATCTGCGTCAGGAAGTCGACGATCGCGCAATGCATGTTGAAGGTCAGGCCGGTGGCGGCGCAGCCCTTTGAGAGCTCGGCCAGAACGCCGACGTAGGTGACCGCGTCGGCGCCGATGCCGCCGTATGCCTTGGGCACGGTCAGGGCCAGCAGGCCGGCGGCGCGCAGGTCGTCGTAGTTCTCGGTCGGGAAGCGGTTCTCGCGATCGAACACGGCGGCCCGCGCGGCCAGCGGCCCGCGGCCCAGATCCCGCGCCGCCGCGACCCATGACACCTGGTCCGCCGGCATGTGCTGACGCAACAGCTCTCCGACCGCAGCCATCGCCTGCTCTCCAAATCCGGGCGGTTCCCCGCGCCGCACCACCGCGCCCTCTGACGCCGCATAGTAGCGCGGCTCAACGGAAAAACGGAAACCCCGAGGCGAGGGTTGTGACCGCGTGGCGCGTCAGGGGCCCGTTGCACCCACGGCCGGCTCTGTCCCGGTTCAAATGATGAAGGCGAGGGACGGCAGCGCCTCGCTCGCGTTCACCAGTTCCACCACCTTGCGCGACATGCGCAAGCCCTCGGCCGTTCGCCTGATCCCGTAGGTCATTCTGCCGGCCCAAATCCTGAGGTTGTGGGTGGCCTGCACGGCGTGCTCGTAGAGCACGAAGTTGGCTGCGACCAGGTAGTCGGTCTCCGTCCGCTCCAGCACCTCGATGTTGGAGACGACGCGGCGCATCGGCGAGGCCGGCGTCTGCGCATGCCGGTGGCCGGTGCGAAGTTGGCGTATTCGCGTCGCGACGCGGGCGCGGTTGTCGTTGATGTAGCTCATCCGCGTCGCCGGATCGTAGTCCGCTTTGCCGAACGGGACCCAGTAGTGCATGTCCTCGGTCAGCAGCGCCTCCCAGCCCGCGTAGTCGGATTCGTCGGCGAGGCGGGCCTCCCGGAAGATGAAGGCCTCGATCTCGAGCCGCTCCTCCGTGCTCGGTCCGCTCACGCGCGCTCCGTCATGACCTTGAGGTAGTGGCGCCAGAAGCCGCGATTGGTGATCTCGTCGCTGACGTGGCTGACCCGGCCGTGTTCGTCCTCGCGTTCGCGGTGCTGGCCGCGGGTCAGGTCGATCCAGCCGTGCTCGCTCTGACGGCCGGCGAGGAAACCCTGCTGCATACGCTCGGGCAATCACCGCGTCGTCCGGCAGCAGGAAGGACGCCGGGCCCATGGCGGCCTCGGACTGGCGCAGGATCCGGCGGTTCAGCGCCGCGTCGACACCGTCCAGCAGCAGCGGCGTGTGGTAGTGGACGGTGACCCCTGGGGCGATCGGCTGAATGATCGCCAGATTCATCTCGCCGAGGAATAGATTGGGAAAGATCAGGGCGTGCGGCGGGCCGTCCCAGAGGATGCGCTCGGCGGCCTCTTGCCCGTAGGCGCTCACCAGGGCCTCATGGTAGCCGGCTACCTTGTCCCGGCTGGTGCCGAGCCAAGCCAGTTCTCGATCATAGCCGGTGCGGAGTTCGAGCTCGACATGTCCGAGGCCGTGATCGCGGGCTTGCGAGGTGTTGTCGAGCTCGGCCGAGAACAGAGCCGCCTCGTATTGCGTGCCCGGCACCGCCTTTTGCAGTGAGGCATGGGCGACAGCGAGGTGATAGCCGTCGTTGTCGCTTTCAGGCCACATCTTCCAGTTCGAGTCGACCCGCTGGCCGATCCAGCCTGCGCTGAGGGCCAGCTTGCTGGTCGGCGACAGTCCGACGGCACGGTCGATCAGCGCCATGCCGGCGGGACCCAGGTGCTCACCCAGCGGTCCCGCATCGGCGCTTTGGTTGGCGAAGACGAAGCCCTGATAGCTGTCGACCTGGCCGGGGCGGTCTAGCCTGATCGCGGACTTCTCGCGGCTGAACCCGCTGCGCCCCGGCATACTCCTGAGCTCGCCGCTCAACGAATAGACCCAGCCGTGGTAGCTGCATTGAAACGAACGCCGACCGGCGCCGCTGGCTTGCCAGCACAGCATGGTGCCGCGGTGTGCGCAGCGATTGGCCAGCACCTGCACGCAGCCCTCGCCGTCGCGCACCATGATCACCGGCTCGCGCCCCAGCCGGCGGGTCACCCAGTCGCCGACATTGGGCACCTCGGAGTCGTGGCCGACGAAGACCCAACCCCTGAGGAAGATTCTGGCCAACTCGTCCTCGAAAACCTGCGGGTCGGTATAGAGGCTGCCATGCACGCGATCGGGACCGACCAGCGCGCCATAGTCGATCCGGGCCTCTGGTTTCGATGCGGTTTCAAGCGGCCGATGCATGCGATTAACCCCTTATGGCAAGGGTCGTTGGCGGTGCTGCGGATCGACCCGCGACGGCCTGCCGCCTGCCGCCCGAGCGACACGGCATCATGTCATTCCATGCCGACGAAGCTTAGCCAGGAGATGGCGAATAATCCACACGCCAGGGTGAAGCCTTCGGCCGGCGTCGGCGAATCACGCGAAGGCCTCGTCGGGCGCAGTGTCGAGAATCTCGTACCGATCGAGGGCAGCGAGCCGCTCGGCTTCTCGAGCCGGGACGGGGGCAACCATGTCCGTCATTATCACTCAACTAATCTACCAGCAGGGGAATTTGAAGCCGGTTATTATTTCGAACCGCCGGGTCAGTCGAACATCACAATGTTTCGATGTCGCCATAGTGAACGGGCAGACATAGGCACCGAGGTGAGAATCTGGCAGCGTCTGCGGGCGCGATGAGGACGTGGCCATGACCGAGCGACTGATTGTCATCACCGTCGATCCCGCCTACGTCGATACCATCACCGCCATGGCCGAGCAGACGGGGGCCCTGGACTGTCAGGTCTATGCCGCCGACCAGGACGCGCCCGTGCGCGCCGTGCATCTGCTGGTCGGCGCCGACATCCGCCAGGCGGTCCTGGACCGCCTGCAATCAATCCTGGGTAGTGCCAACGACTGGCGCATCACCATCTTGCCGGTCGAAGCGACAATTCCGCGGCCTGAAGATGTGGCCGAAGAGGCGCCCGCAAGCGCCAAGGCACGGGCAGGGGAAAGCCGGGAAGAGTTGTACAATGACGTGGCGCGCAACGCCCAGCTGGACCGCAACTTCCTGGTCTTCGCGGCGCTGTCTACCGTTGTCGCCGCGATCGGGCTGATCGAGAACAACGTCGCCGTGGTCATCGGCGCCATGCTGATCGCACCGCTTCTCGGTCCCAACCTCGCCTTTGCCCTGGGCGTCGCCCTCGGCGACCGGATGCTGATGGGCCGGGCGATGGGCACCAATGCCGCCGGCGTCGCCGTTACCTTGGCCATCTGCGTCGCCATTGGTGCGGTCTGGCCGCTCGATCTGGGCAGCGAGGAGCTGCTGTCGCGCACCAACGTCGGCTTCGATGGCATCGCCCTGGCGCTGGCCTCGGGCGCGGCGGCGGCGCTGTCGTTGACGACCGGGCTGTCGGCGACGCTGGTCGGCGTGATGGTGGCGGTGGCGCTGCTGCCGCCGGCGGCGACCATGGGTTTGATGCTGGGCGCGGGACAGGGACATTTGGCGCTCGGGGCGCTGCTGCTGCTGGCGGTCAACGTGGTCTGCGTGAACCTGTCGGCGCAGATCGCCTTTGTGCTCCGCGGCGTGACGCCGCGCACCTGGCTGGAAAAAGAGAAAGCGCGGCGCGCGGTCAGGGTGAATGCCGCGATCTGGTTCCTTCTGCTGGCGGCGTTGGCGGCCCTGCTGCTGATGCGCACCTTCGAGGCGTGGTGAGTTGCGCCGGTTGACCGCGGTGGGCTCCGCAGTGCCGCGTTCAAGGTTCCCAGTCTACCGGGCGGCCGACACGGGCGTCGTCGCCCGACTGTGGCACCAAGTGCCGACGCACCGCCGCTCCAGCCGGATAGTAGGGCTGGCGCCAATGCGCCATTCTAAGCTTGCGGCAATTGCGATACGATCGCTTTCGGGCTTTTACTCTGCGGCGCTGGTCGACGAGCTTGGGGGCGAAAAGGCAGAATTGAGAGGCCGTCTCGCCATTGCCCAGGATGCGATCCTGACTCCAACGGGGACGACGGCAAACGGCCGGACCAGTTTCGGGGCCGAAGTCGAATGAGCGTCGGACGAAAAAAGCCGAAGCCGCTCGCATCGGCAACTGAGCGTGCCGGCGCGGACTTGCTTGCTGCCGGGTTCGAGGCTCTAAGCGACGGCATCGGAATCTTCGATCGCGATCTCAGGCTGACCTACTGCAATTCGCGATTCCGCCAACTCAGAGGCTATCCCGTCAAGCTCTGCAAGCCAGGCGTGGGCCTGGCCGATCTCTTGCGGCACAGCGCCGCCCGCGGCGACTTCGGCGCAGGCGATATCGAGGCCAAAGTGGATGCCCGAATCGCCGAGATCGCCGGGAGCGAGACGCGCACCGTTGAGTGGCAGGCGCCGAAGGGACGCATCTTGCTGGTCCGCTATCAACGACTCCCTGACGACAGCCTGCTGCTGAGGTATTCCGACGCCACCGAGCAACGGCAGATGGAAGAAGCGCTGCGGCAAAGCGAAGAGCGGCATGCGTTGGTCGGCGAAGCGTCGACTGAGGGTTTCTACGATTGGAACATCAGCGAGGATCGTCTGTACGTCTCGCCCCGTCTCAATCGGTTGTTCGGCTTGGCAGACGGCGAGGTGAAGTCCAAGACCTGGTACGCACGCATCCACCCTGACGACATGGACCGCTATCGCACCGCCATGGTCGACCTGTTCAAGCAACGCACCGAGCATCAACAGGTCGAGTATCGAATCCGCGACCAGACGGACGACTACGTCTGGGTGCAGGACAATGCCTCCGCGGTTCGCAACGAGGATGGCCGGGCGGTCCGGCTGGTCGGTGCGGTCGTCGATATCGGCGAGCGCAAGCGGATCGAGGCGGCGTTGCGCGAAAGCGAGGAACGTTACGCCCGCGCCATCGCTGCCATCGGATTCGGCGTTTACGAGTGGGACGTCGCCAGCGACGAGATTCTCTATTCCGACGGCATTTACGAATCATTGAGGCTTTCGCGACGGGAGCTGACGACGGCCGGCGACTGGACGCAGCGTATCCATCACGAAGATCGGCCGGCATTCCTGCAAAAGCTGCTCGCCCATTTCAAGGGTGAGACGCCGCGTTTCGAGGCCGAAGTGCGCTACCTGGCGAGCGACGAGACCTGGCGCTGGGCGCGCCAGCACGGCATTGCCGTGCGCGACGAGAGCGGCCGCGCAGTGCGCATGACCGGTTCGACCGGCGATATCACCGGGGAAAAGGAGCTGAGACAGGCGCTCGATGCAGCGCGCGAGCAGCTCTTCGAAGCCATCGAGGCGATCTCCGAAGGCTTCGTGCTCTACGATGCCGACGATCGCATGGTGCTTTGCAACAGTCGCTTCACCGACTTTTACAAGGAGCTGGAGGACATCCTGAAGCCGGGCGTCCGTTTCGAGGAGTTCTTGCGTATCGGCATTGAACGCGAAGCCTTCCCCGAGGTGTACCGGTCCGAAACCTGGCTGCAGAACCGCCTGAAGGCGCGGCGTCACGCACAGGGTCTGTCGGAAAGCGAACTGCTTGATGGCCGCTGGGTTCAGGTCAGCGAACGACGCACCCGCGACGGCGGTCTGGTGACGCTCTACACCGAGATTACCGAGCGCAAGCAACGCGAGGCGGAGCTCAACCAGCTGGTAACCAGCCTGGCCGAAGCACGCGACGAAGCCCTGCGCGCGCGGACCCAGCTGAGTGAAGCGATCGAGACCACTTCGGAAGGGTTCGTCCTGTTCGATGCTGAGGACCGCCTGGCGCTCTGCAACGAGACCTACCGGCGGTTTTTCGCCGATGCCGCGGGACCGGAGGTGGCGGCACTGGTCGTTCCGGGTACGCCTTTCGAGACCTTTCTGCGCGCCTCCTTCGAGGCCGGCATGTTTCCTCTTGCGGGCGATGATGCGGGCGCGCACGTCGCCAGGCGTCAGCGCGAGCGCGCCGAGGTGACGGGGCCATCGGAGATCTATCTGGCGAACGGGCAATGGCTGCAAAGCACCGAGCGGCACACGGCGGACGGCGGCATCGTCGCGGTCTACTCCGATATCACCGAGGTCAAGCGCCGGGAGACGGAGCTGGCCGACCTCGTCGGCCGCCTCGCGCAGGCGCGCGACGAGGCCATGCAGGCGACCCGCACCAAGAGCCAGTTCCTCGCCAACATGAGCCACGAGCTGCGGACGCCCCTCAACGCCGTCATCGGCATCACCGAGATGCTGGAGGAGGACGCCAAGGACGACGGCCTGGAGGATTATCTCGAGCCGTTGCAGCGCATCTCGCGCGCCGGCAAGCACCTGCTGCATTTGATCAACGAGGTGCTGGATCTGTCGAAGATCGAGGCCGGGCGGCTCGACTTCCACATCGAAGGCATCGATCTGGCCTCGCTGGTGCGCGAGCTGGAGGCGACCATGCAGCCGCTCGCCGATGCCAACGGCAATCGGCTCACCGCCGCCTGTGCGGCCGATGCGGCCGAGATGCGGGCCGACCTGACGCGAGTCCGCCAGATCGTCCTGAACCTGTTGAGCAACGCCTGCAAGTTCACCGAGGCCGGCGAGGTTTCTCTCGAGGTGACGCACGACGATGTGGACGGCGCGGGCTGGATCACCTTCACCATCCGCGACACCGGCATCGGCCTCTCGCCCGAGCAGATCGGCAAGCTCTTCGAAGAGTTCTCGCAGGCCGACACCTCGACGACCCGCAAGTACGGCGGGACCGGGCTGGGCCTTGCCATCAGTCAGCGGCTTTGCCGGATGATGGGCGGCGAGATCACCGTCGAGAGCACGCTGGGCGCCGGCAGCACCTTTCGCGCCCGCCTGCCGCAGACGGTATCGGACCTGTCGGCGCCGGAGGACGTGGTGGATTCGGAAGTTGCGTTCGCCCCCACCGTAGCGGCCTCTGGCCCGAGGCCAAACGCCTGCGTCCTGGTGGTCGACGACAACGCCGACATGCGCGATATGATGCGCCGCTTTCTCAGCCGGGAGGGCTTCGACGTCGTCACCGCCGCGGACGGCGCCGAAGGCCTGGCCAAGGCCCGCGAGTTGCGCCCACAACTGATCACCCTCGATGTGCTGATGCCGAAGGTCGATGGCTGGGAGCTCCTGCGCACGCTGAAGGCGGAACCGACGCTGGCGGAAATTCCCGTCGTCATGCTGACCATGGTCGACGAACAGAAGAAGGGCTTCGCGCTTGGCGCCGTCGACTATCTGAGCAAACCACTGGAGCGCGAGCGGCTGCGCCGCATCCTGGCTCGGGTGAGGCCGCAAAATTCGGTCGCCGGGATCGATGTCCTGGTCGTTGAGGACGACGCGGCGACGCGTGAAGTCGTCCGCCGGGTCTTGCTGGCCGAGGGCTGTCGGGTCTTCGAGGCGGAGAATGGCCGCGTCGGCCTCGACATGCTGGAGAGCAGCCGACCCGATCTGATCCTGCTGGACCTGATGATGCCGGAAGTGGACGGCTTCGAGTTTCTGCTCGAGCTGCGCCGACGCGAGGCGTTTCGCGAGGTGCCGGTAATCGTGGTGACGGCGGCGGAGCTCGACGCCGCCGGCCGGGCGCGGCTCAACAGCGGCGTCGAGCTGGTGCTGCGGAAATCGGGAAACCAGAACGAGCGTCTGCTCGATCAGCTGGCGTCCGAGATCCGCCGTCGGCTGGCGGCGCAGGGCGGGCCCGCGACATGACCAAGCTTCTCTACGTCGAGGACAACGAGGACAATGTCTACATGTTGACCCGCCGCCTCAAGCGGAAGGGCTACGAGGTGTTGGTTGCCAGCGACGGCGCCGAGGGCATTGAACTGGCGCGCGCGCAGGCGCCGGCCTTGATCCTCATGGACCTGAGCTTGCCGGTGCTCGATGGTTGGGAGGCGACCCGGCGGCTCAAGGCCGATCCGGCGACGTCAGGCATTCCGGTCATCGCGCTCTCCGCCCATGCCATGGCGGGCGACCGCGATGCGGCACTGGCGGCCGGCTGCGATGACTTCGACACCAAGCCGGTCGACCTGGATCGGCTCTTGGGCAAGATCGCCGCGTTGTTGGCGGCGGGCGGCGACGCGTGAGCGATCCCGTTCCCAACCTGCTGGTCGTCGACGACAACGAAGACAACCGCTACACGCTGGTCCGCCGGCTGAAGCGCCAGGGTTATGAAAACGTAGCGATCGCCGTCGACGGCCGCGAGGCGCTGGCCATGCTGGAGCGCGACCGCTTCGACCTGGTGCTGCTCGATATCATGATGCCTGAGGTGGATGGCTACGAGGTCTTGAAGCGGATCAAGCTGGCCGAGGGCACGCGCGACATCCCGGTGATCATGATCTCCGCTCTCGACGAGATCGAGAGCGTGGTTCGTTGCATCGAGCTGGGGGCGGAGGATTACCTGCCGAAACCCTTCAATCCGACGCTGCTGCGCGCCCGTGTCGGGGCCTGCCTGGAGAAGAAGCGCCTGCGCGACCAGGAGATTTCCTACCGTCAGCAAATCGAACAGGAAAAGCGTCGCGGCGACGAGCTTCTGCATGCGATTCTGCCCGGTGGTGCGGTTCAGGAATTGAAGGCGTCAGACCGGGTGCAACCGCGGCGCTACGAAAATGTCGCGGTGTTGTTCTGCGACATCGTCGGTTTCACCGCCTATTGCGACCGTCATGCCCCCGAACAGGTGGTCGCCGAACTGCAGGTCCTGGTCGGCCGCTTTGAGGAAATCGTGGCGGCACATGGCCTGGAGAAGATCAAGACCATCGGTGATGCCTTTCTGGCCACGGCCGGGCTGCTGCTGCCTTGCGCCGCACCGGCGCGGACCGCCATCGATTGTGCCTTCGAGCTGGTGCGCGCGGCGGCGGCGGCGGAGCCGCACTGGCAGGTCCGCGTCGGCTTGCACCAGGGGCCGGTGGTGGCCGGCGTCGTCGGACACAGCAAGTTTCTCTACGACCTCTGGGGTGACACGGTTAATCTTGCCGCCCGCCTCACCGAGCATGCGGAGGGCGGCGCCGTCTGCATCAACGCCGATACCTGGCGCCTCGTCAGCGGCCATTACGCAGAAGCAGGTCGGAGCCTCGTCGAGATCAAGGGGAAGGGCCCGATCGAGCTGATTCAGGTCAGCCCACCCGCGTAACTCGCTGCCGTTGCATTACACAGAGACGATCGTCCCGGCGGGGACTGGCGGAACACATTACCCCGGTCTATACCCTCTGCCGTGTAGTTGAGAGCAGCTCGTTCGATGATCCGATTTCGCCGCCTCTTCAACCTGGATACCGACAGCGATCAGCGGCGGTTCGCCACCGTCGAGCGAATTTTCCGGGCGACCTTTCCGGCCGAGGCTGTAGCCGCTGATCGCATTCGCAATCTGCTCACCACCGGGCGGCTCGAATTCGAGCCCCTGCTGCTGCTGGCCGAGGACCGGCGGGCCAATGTCGTCGGCCTGACCTTCACCTTCTATTTTTCCGATATCCGCTTCGCCTACCTGCAGTACATCGCCAGCGATCCTGAGCGATCCGCCCGGGGCATCGGCGGCGCCCTCTACGAGGCCCTGCGTGAGCATCTCCGGCAAAAAGACGCACTCGGCCTGCTGTTGGACGTGCCACCCGACGAGGCGGACAAGTTGAAGGACCCTTCGCGCCTCGCCGTCAACCGCAAGCGCATGCGGTTCTATGAACGCTACGGCGCGCTGCCGGTCGCCGGCACGCTTTGGGACGTCGAGCCCAACCCGCGCAACGACGGCTACCTGACCATGCTGCTCTTCGATCCCCTGGGCCGCCGGCCGCGTCTGCGCCGCGCTGACGCGCGCAAGGCGGTCGAACGCATTCTGGTAGTGCAGTACGGCTACAAGCCCGACCAGCCGTTCGTGCGCAAGGTCGTCGAGTCGTTCCGCGACGATCCGCTGCGCTTGCGCTCGCTGCGTCAGGCCGAGGAGGCGGCGACGGTGCCGCATCCCGGCACCTGGATCCGTCCTATCAAGGTGGTGGTGGCCGAGCGGCACGAGATCCATCATCTGCGCGAGCGAGGCTACGTCGAGCGGCCGGTGCGGATGCGGGCGGTGCTGCGCGGCCTGGAGGGAGTGCCGATCGAGCTGATCCCGGTGCGGCATTACGGCGAAGAGCCGATCCGCGCCGTTCACGACCACCACTTCGTTTCCTATCTAGCAGCGGTCTGCCGGCGTCTGGGACCGGAGCAATTGGTCTATCCCGAGGTGTTCCCGATCCGCCGGCCCGACCGGCGCCCGCGGGAATTGGAGGATCGGGCCGGCTACTTCTGTGCCGACACCTTCACGCCGCTGACGCAGAACAGCTATCGGGCGGCGCGGGCGGCGGTGGATGCCTCGCTGACCGGGGCCGATCTGTTGCTGCGCGGCGAGCGCTTCGTTTACGTGCTGTGCCGGCCGCCGGGCCATCACGCCGAGCGGCGCATCTATGGCGGCTTCTGCTATCTCAACAACGCGGCGATCGCCGCCCACCGGCTGTCGGCCTCCGGCAAGGTGGCGCTGCTCGACATCGATTATCACCACGGCAACGGCTCACAGGATATTTTCTACACCCGCCGAGACGTGCTGACCTTGTCGATCCACGGGCACCCGCGCACCGCCTACCCGAACTTCTCCGGCTACGCGGATGAGCGCGGCGAAGGCGAAGGCACGGGCTACAATCGCAATTTTCCGATGCGGCCGGGCCTCAACGATGAGAATTATCTGAAGGTCCTGGAGGAGGCCATCGGTCTTGTTCATCGCCATCGGCCGCGCTGGCTCGTGCTCTCGCTCGGCTTCGATATCATGCGTGGCGATCCGACCGGCTCGTTCCTGGTGAGCGCCGGCGGCATGCGGCGGATCGGCGAGCGGCTGGGCCGCCTCGGCTATCCGACATTGGTGGTGCAGGAGGGAGGGTATTCGGCGGTCAACCTGCGCACCGGCGCCAAGGCATTTTTCTCGGGCCTGGCCAGAACCTGGTATTAGCGGCCGGGCGGCGCGGAGCTCCCACCGCGCCGCGGGCCGATCCGAGGGCGATGTCGCAACCATAGCCAATTGGGCCATTAATTGCGGCGCCTGATCGCGAATTGAGCTCATCCTAGTTAAATTTTAAAACGACAATCGTTTGATAACCGGTCCTTGATTATGAGATTAAATTCCAATTAAGTAATTACATGACGGTCCGCAAGCCTTTCTCGATGCCGTGCTCAATCGGCTTAACCGGCAGAAAAGAAGCGATGTAGGCGTGGCGCTGCACGGGGCTGCCGCATCCGGCCCGGCTCCGTGCCATCGTGTCGGATTGTTGGGCCCGTGCCCGCCAGTAGTCGTCTCCTCTACAGCCGAGCCTCTGCCGGGTGTCCTGCGCTCGAGGTTCGGGTCCATGCTCAGCTTGACAAACGTGTCGACACTACTATTTAAAACAGACAGTTCTCTTTGAAATCGATCCGCGCGCACAAGTCACAATCAAACAACGAAGTTGGGGTGACGTGTACGGGTGCGATGTTCTTGGGCTAGGGGCGTGATGCAATCGGACCGGCTATTGGTACTGGATGATGACCCAGGAGTTTGTGATCTCGTCAAGGACGTGGCGCAAGAACTTGGGTTCTCGGTCGTTGTCCCGAGCGCGGGATCCGATCTGCTTTCGCTGCTGAGGTCGTTTCAGCCGAGCGTCATCTTCCTCGATCTGCAAATGCCCGGCATGGACGGAATCGAGGTCATGAGGCTGCTCGCCGAGGATAGTGTCGACGTGCAGATCATCCTGGCGACCGGTCAGCACCGGCAAATTCTGAACGCGGCCCGAAACCTGGCGCAGAAACGCGGACTGAACGTCGTCAACAGCCTGCGCAAACCGGTCCAGTTGGCAGAACTCGAAGCGGTGTTGAGCGGTGCGCGCTCGATCGCCTCGCGGATCGACGAAGCCGCCTTGCTACATGCAATTTCCAGCCAGGAGTTGGTCGTCAATTACCAGCCCAAGGTGTCGGTAGATGGATGGAAGCAGTGGCGGGTCGACTCGCTCGAGGCCTTGGTCCGGTGGGAGCACCCGGACCTCGGGCTGCTCTCGCCAAATAAGTTCATTCAGCTCGCCGAGCAATCCAACTTGATCATCGAGTTGACCGATTACGTCTTTGCCGCCGTGCTGAAGCAGCTGCGGGCGTGGCGTGAAAGCCACCTCGAGGTGCCGGTGGCGATAAATCTGTCACCGCGCTTCATCGACGATTTGGACCTGCCCGACCGCATGGCGCGCGATGCCGCCGCGCATGATATCGACCCTCGGCTGATCATCCTCGAGATCACTGAGAGCAGCGCCATGGCCGACGTCTCACGGGCCATGGACGTCCTCACTCGCCTGCGGCTGAAAGGCTTCAGCTTGTCGATCGACGATTTCGGCACCGGCTACTCGTCGTTGATTCAGCTCTATCGCATGCCGTTCTCCGAGCTCAAGATCGACCGCGAGTTTATCTATGGCCTGCCCGATGACTCGGAGTCGGCGACGATCGTGAAGGCGATCGTCGCCCTGGCGCACGCTCTGGAGCTCAAGGTCTGCGTCGAAGGCGTGGAATCCGAAGCCGCCTTCGCCATTCTGCAAGAATATGGCTGCGATCTTCATCAGGGCTTTCATTTCAGCCCGGCCTTGGGGAGCGCCGAGGTGACGCGCCTGCTGAACGCGAAGAGAAGCGCGACCCCCGGCCAGCCGGCCCGCATCAAAGTTGTGGGCGCGAACTTGCACTGAGCCGAAGGCCAAGCCCAGCGACCTGAAGTTGCTGTTCGGACCATCTGCAGACTTTCCGCCGATCGACACCGTTGGAAGCCCGGGCTGCCGTGGGCGAGAAGCGGGCCGCTCGAGCGCCGGCGTCGCCTACGAGCCTCGCCGCCTCGATTTCACTGCTGCTTCAATGACGGGTCCGCGGCGTCAAGCATCAGCTTCAGGCCTTGCCGCAAACTGGTCTTCGGCACGGGGCCGCCCAGCCTGGAGAGTTTGGCGTTGTCGCCGACCGAGTTCTGTACGTCTCCCGCTCGTGGGGCGGCATTGACGATGGCTTGCGTACTGTTCCGCAGACGCAGCATCAGCTTGGCCAGCCGAGTGATGGTGGTGGCCCGCCCCGTACACAGGTTGACGATTTCAAAGCCGGTCTCGCCGCAAGCCATCGCCCAGAGGAAACAGTCAACGACGTCATCGACGTGGACAAAGTCCCTCTGTTGATGACCGCCGCCAAAAACGCAGAGGTCCTCGCCTGAGCCAAGGCGCTGCAGAAATGTCGTGATGACACCGGAATAGGGCGAGGAGGGGTCTTGCCCAGGGCCATAGACATTGAAAATCCGGAAGCCGATCCATGCCAGCCGGCTCGCCTCGGCGATCACGCGAGCGTGGTACTCGCAGCTGAGTTTGTCGGCGCCGTATTGCGACAGCGGCGTGGTCGGGCTGCGTTCGTCGAGCGGCAAGCGCTCGGGTTCGCCATAGACCGCGGCGGACGAGGCGAAAACCACGCGGGGCCGGCGTGCGCTCTCGGCGGCGGCCTGAAACACTTCAAGGGCGCCGCCCTGATTGACGGCGTGGGCCCGGCGCCAGTCCCGGGCACTCTCGGCGACGGAAGCGATGGCCGCCAGATGAAAGACGGCGTCGACGCCTTCCATCGCCTTGCGTACCAGCTCGGCATCGAGGATGTCGCCGGCAATGAGCTCCACCTCCGGCGAAAGATTCTCGGGCGTTCCGGTGCTGAGGTTATCCAGCACCCGAACGGCGACGCCGCGTCGACGCAAGACCCTGGCCAGGTGCGAGCCGATGAATCCCGCCCCGCCGGTGATCAGGACCTTGCGCAATGCCGGCCCTCCCTCGCGAGCGATGGTCGGATTTCCTGGGGGACAGGCAAGTCGCGAGCGGGCGACAGGCGCGAACGCGGCCGCTGCGGGCAGTAGCTAGGGCTGATGCGCCCCACGGCGTAGCCTGCCCGCATTCACTTCTCCAGGGCGATGAAGACGCCGTCCCAGTTTTCACCGGGCGGGTTCTCTTCCAGGTAGTCGATGCGCGCCTCAAAGAAGTCGTAGAGCTCATGCAGCCGGTCGCTGAGCTTTCGGCAGGTCACGATGCGAGCCCGTGCTTCCTGCCAGCGTTGACCGCGATAAAGCGACAGGAATTCCTGGTGTGCCTGGCTCAGCTCTTGGAAACCATTGCTATTTTTGTCTTCGGGCAATCCCATCAGAGCGAAAATCCGAGTCGGCTCGCGCTTGCCGATCACGGTGATCAGATCGAGCTCGATAGCGGCAAAGTCCGGCGTGTGACGCAGCGTCTCCTCGCTGACAATGATGGGCACGCCATAGGTCTTCGTCTGGCCTTCGAGCCGCGATGCGAGGTTGACCGCGTCACCCAGGACGGAATAGTCGAAACGGTAATCGGAGCCAAGGTTGCCGACGAGGCAGGTGCCCGAGTTGATCCCGAGGCCGATGTCGATCCTGATCGCGCGTAGGCTCTCGGCCTGCGGCTTCCAGGAGATGACCCGCACCGTCGTCGCCCGCAAGACGTTCGAATCGAGCTGTCGGCGGCACTGTTCAAGCTCGTCATCGATACCGGTGATGCCATTCTGTTGGGCGAGGGTTAGCCAAAACGTGGCCTCCGCGAGATCAATCTCGACGCCGTCACCGCTGATGCGACGAAGGCCGATATTGCGCTGGGCCGGGGCATAGCCCTGATTGGCAGCGCGCTCGAACCAGTAGGAGGCAAGCTTAACGTCGACCGCAACGCCGCTACCATCGCGATAGGCCTGCCCCAGGCGATACTGCGCCTTGACAACGCCTTGTTCGGCGGCCTCGTGCAGCGCGGCGGCCCTGCCGGCCTCGGACCGGCCATTTTTCCCGTCGTTGCCGGCGACGGGTGCCCCTGAACCAGTGCCCAGGTCCTGCTCGGAGATCTCCGCATTCAGGCGCTCCAAGGCCGCATACATTTGCAACGCCGCCCGGCAGGCGTTTGCATAATGCTGGGGATCCTCCAACGGCGCGTTCCAGAAGGCCATGATGGCATCGCCGATGTATTTATCGATTGTGCCACGGTTGTCCAGGATGACGTTTGTCATCGGTGTCAGAAAGCGGTTGAGCAAGGTCGTCAATCCTTGCGGATCGTCCTTGTAAAATTCCGAGATCGCAGTGAAGCCGCGCACGTCCGAGAATAGGATCGTCATGTCGCGCTGCTCGCCGCCAAGCTTCAGCTGGTCGGGGTTCTTGGCCAGCTGGTCGACGAGTGCGGGTGACAAGTAGTGTTGGAAGGCCGAACGGACCTGCTGTCGCTCGGCTTCCGAGCGCATGTAGGAGACGCCCTCGGCGGTGATGAAGACGGCCAAAACCATCAGGGTCGGCTGGATCGGATCGAACAGCCAGCCGTAGAGGTCGAAGGAGTACCAGGCGCCGGCAACGACCGCGGTCGTCGCGGTGACGTCGATCACGATGCTGGTCAGGGCGCCGAAGCGGCTGAGTAAAAACAGCAACAGGGCCCCGAGCATCAGCATGTAGGCCAGCTCCACCGCATCGGCAAAGCTTGGGCGGTGGAGAAAATCCCCGGAGATAATCTGTTCGATCGCCTGCGCGTGAATTTCCACGCCGGGAATGACCGCGTCGAGCGGGGTCGACCTGAGGTCGAAGAGGCCGGGCGCGCTGGTGCCGATCAGGATTATCTGTCCGGCCACCCGCGCCGGATCGAAGTCGCTCTCGAGCACTTCCCAGGCTGGAATGCTGCGGGCTTTCTGACGCTTGTTGAACCAGCCCCACATGCTGCCGCTGGCGTCGGTCGGTATCTCGAAGTTGCCGATGCGGACGGCATGGATGCCCGTCTGCTCGCCGAAGGCCTGGACGCCGCTGGCGCCGGACGCCTTGATGAAGTTGGTCCGCGCTCCCTGCGCGACGCGCAGCGCTTCCGACACCAGCGTCGGGTAGAGCGCGTCGCCGAGGCGCAGCACCAGCGGGATCCTGCGCGTGACCTGATCGAAATCGTTGAGTGAGTTCAAGGCGCCGTTGCCGGCGCTTGCCGCCTCTATCTCAGGCAGCGTCACGACGGCATCGGTGAACGGAGGGACGAACGGCCGGGGATCATCGCCGCCAAGCGCAAAAGTCGCCTTGGCCTCAGGACGCGCGGACGGGCCGGACGTCCCGCGCTGGGCGTTCATTCGTCCAGCAGGCTCCGACGTCAATATGAACGCGGCCACGACCGGCGCCTGCTCGATCGCCTTGGCCATCAGCGAATCATGCGACGGCAAGGCGGAAACGCTGTTGCGCAAAGCTAAGACTTCCGCCGTTGACGGCCACAGCTTCAAGGCCTGTTCGGGCGAGCTGCGGTCCGGCTCGGCAAAGACGATGTCGAGCGCGATCGATGCCGCTCCGGCGGCGGCCAAACGCTCGATCAGCGTGGCGATCAGCGAGCGCGGCCAGGGCCACTGGCCGAGTCGGGCCAAAGAATCGTCATCGACGTCGACGATCTTGACCGGGGCCTGCGGGTCGTAGGGCCGCGGCTTGACGCGCTGGTAGGTGTCGAAGACGAGCAGCCGCAGCTGCTGTAGGGGGGTCGGATCCCACACCCGCAAGGCCAGCACGACCGCGAAGATCAGGAACGGCAGCAATCCGACGATACGGCGGGACATCGGCCTATTGGGGTCTCGGTTCGGCGCTTTCGGTAAGGGTCCTCAAGCTCGCTCGCCCGCAGAAGGTAACAGCGTGACGGCGGATGGCCAATCGCCTTGGCGGCAGCCCGCGCCGACCCCTCACGCGGTGTGCCGGCCGCTGCCGGCGCGTACCGACAGATCATGCGCGAGCGCAATCACACGATCCGCATTGGCTTCCCAGGTATAGCCTTGCTCGAGCAGCCGGCGCCGCGCGTTGCCGCCCAGCTGCCGGCGCAACTCGGCGTCCTCGCATAACTTCAGGACGGCCGCGTCGAGGCTTTGCGGATCTTCCGGGTCGAACAGCAGCGCGCTTGCCTGGTCGACCAGCATCTCGCGGATGTTGGCCGTGTCGGGCGCGACGATGGCGCGGCCGAGGGCCATGTACTCCGGGATCTTCAAGGGCGAGGCATAGGCGGTGACGCCGGGCTGAACCGCCACGTCGAAGGCGCGGATGTAGTCGACAACCTGGTCGTGCGGCACCGCCCCGGTGACGGTCAAGCAGTGCCCGACGCCCAGTTCATTCGCCCGGCGATGCAACGCCGCCACGCCGGGGCCGTCGCCGACGACGAGGAAGTGCAACTTGCGGTCCGAGCCGTTGCGGGCGATCAGATCGATGATGCGTTCGAGACGGTGCCATTCGCGCGGGAAGCCGACGAAGCCGATAATGGCGCAGTCCTCCAGTCCGAGCGCGGACTTCCGCGCAGGCTCGTCCGACGCCGCTGCGAGGTATGCGGGTGGCGCGCCGTTGGGGACGGCCAGAAGGCGATCTTTCGCGGCGCCGTCGGCGCGCAGCATGTCGGCAAGCACCTGACTGACCGCCAGGACCTTGTCGGCGGTTGCGATGACATAGCGTTCGCTCCAGGCGGCGAGACCCTGCAGTGCGACGCCGCCTTCGGCGCCTCGTTCGCGCAGCAAGGGCGAATTCACCTCCAGCAGCATGGGAATGCCGACTGTCCGCTTCAGCCAGGCGCCTGCGGGCTGAAACAGATTGTAGCGCTCGTAGAGCAGGTCGGGACGGGTGCGAAACCACGCCCAGAGCAGTCGCAGGTAGGACGGTACGGCGTAGGCGGCTTCGAGCAGTTCGTACAACGCCCGCGGCAGCCAGGATTTCAGCCTCCCGACGGTGTTGAAACTCCGACCGGTCTTGAGCTCGTGCAACACCGGCGGCCCGACCATGACGACGACGCAGCCCGCCGCCCTCAACGCTTCGACCAGGCCCTGGATATGCACTGCCTGCCCGTCAAATGACGCGATACGGTGGTGATACAGGATCTTCAGGCCCATTCTCGAACTTCTGTCGTTGAAGCAGCCGAAGCGGCCACGGGGTTGCGGACCGCAGCTTGGCTCAAGAATTCTGGACCTGACGAATGGGCTCCGGCCAGACGACGACCCGAAGGGTCTGCAGAATGATGAAAAGGTCCATCAACAGATTGCCGTACTTGATGTAGTACAGATCGTATTCAAGCTTCCTGCGCGCATCGGCGCTGGAGCTGCCATAGCGGAAGTTTATCTGAGCCCACCCTGTCAATCCGGGTTTCACCGCGTGGCGGTCGAGATAGTATTCGTGTTCCTCGGACAGCCGCTCGACGAAATAGGGCCGCTCGGGCCGCGGCCCGACGAAGCTCATCTCGCCCTTTAGGATGTTCCAGAGCTGTGGCAGCTCATCCAGTCTGGTGCGGCGCAACAGTCGGCCGAACGGCGTTACCCTGTCATCGTCCCCGTTTGACCAGATCGGCTTGCCGTCGGGCTCCGCATCTTCCTGCATGCTGCGGAACTTGAGCAGGGTGAAAATGTCACCAGCCAGCCCGGTGCGTCTTTGGCGGTAGAGAACGCGACCGCCGTCGCACGCGATCAAAGCCGACAGCAGAACCAGGACCGGCGACAAGGCCAGCAGCAGGACCGTGCTCAAGCTCAGGTCGAAGCCGCGCTTTATCCAACGGTGCAACGCCGTGGCCTGAAAACCCTCGTCGACGAAAAACCATTCGGGGGTCAAAAAGTCGAGATCGATGCGGCCGGTCTCCTCGCTGTGAAATGCCTGATAATCGACGATGCGGATGCCATTTAAGCGGCAGTCGACCAAGGCGCGGGTCGGCAATTCGTCATGGCTCATCGTCGCAATCACCAGCTCCTCGACGCCCTGTTCTCTCAGCAGGCCCGTGAGGTCGTTGGTGTTCGCAAGCAAACGTTCCCCGGGGACCATGTAAGGCTCGGAGTTGATGCGAATATATCCGGCACACCTGAAGCTGCAATACGGACCGCGGTGCATTTCCTCGATGCGCAAGGCTTGAACGCCGCTGCCGATGACGGCGATCTTGCGCTTCATCAGGTTCCAGTTGAACAGGTCTCGTACCAGGAAGCGCGCGGCAACAATCCAGGCGAACGCGATCGGCATGGCCCAGGCCAGCACGCTGCGCCAGATCACGAGAACGGGAAGGCTGTATGAAAGCAAAGCCAAGACCGTAAGCGAAAGAACAAAAGCGACAGCGAGCCTCGGTATCATCACCGAGCCGCGGAACAACGCCTCTCGCTGATACAGGCCAAGCGAGAACATCGAGAGGATGACAACCGCGGAAAAAAGGCCGGCCTTCAATAAGTAGAAGTCGATCTCAGGCCACGTGAAGTTGAATTCAACCCAACTGAAATAAAGGGAAAAATAGAACGACAAGACGAGCAGTATAGCCTCGAGCGTCGCGAGAAAGTATGCAAACGGTGGTGCCGTCTTTCGGAGAACTCTTGGCATATTTGTCTGCCAACTCCCGTCTCCACGTTTCGTACCACCACGCGGCGCCGAAACGGATCGCGCACAGCGGCGCTCTGGCACATCGACTCTACCCCGCGATTGGCGAACCTCTCGGCGAGCCACGCCCGAGGCTGGCCGACCCGAACAAGAACCTTCAGCGCCGGGGTAGCGCCACTCCCAAAAAACGACCGCTGGCCTCTTCGGGCCAGGATCGATACGAGACTGTTGTTATTATGAATGCGAAGACCCTCGCATCCCTCATTTGAGTACATTCTGAACCGGACGGCGTCCGCCGACAAGCCGTGCGTGGGTTGGCCGAGCGGCGCTTTCACGTCATTCGAGGCGCTCCGACCACAGGCCAAGGCAAGCTCCAGGCTGGCGGCGCGCCTGCTTAACCGCTCGGCGAGCCTCGCTTTCTTGGCAGCGGGGCGAGCGTGGCAAGAAAGTCACGAAGCCTGGCCGCGGCTAGCCCTGGGTCCTCTCGATAGACCGTGGAGACGACGATGACGGCCGCGGCGGGGTCACGGCCCAGCAAGGTAGCCGTGGCCTGACGCCACTTGGCGACAACGGCGCTGCCGCTGAAAATGCCGTCAACCCAGTAGAATTGCATGGTCAGCCGGCGCCGGTTCCCGGCTCGGGAAACCACGGCGTCGGAAGAGACATCGCTGCCCTCGATCGCGGCGGACACCGGCCGCCGCCCGACTTCCTGCCAATCGCCGGCCGCATTCAGCCGGTTGGCGTCATTGATGATCTCCGCCCCCTGGCGCTGGTGCGAAAAGAAGCCGATGTAGAGATCGATGCGTGCCTGTCCGTCGGCGTAGCTGTTCATGAATTCGGCATCGGCGCCGGCGGCGCGCGGCCGCCAGCCGTGGTCGACCTGCGGCACCGGCTGCCACCGGGCGCCGACCGCTGGCACCGGCGGGATGAGGCTGGCAGCCGCCTGCGGCGCCTGATCCCTCTGTCCAAGGGCGAGACCCAGAGCGGGCACGGTCACCGCCGCTGCGGCGAAAATCGCAAAGGCGATTGGCCGAGAAACCCCGGCCTCGGGCGGACCTGCCGCGACGGCCACCGCTGCGTCGCGCAGCAGGAAGACCAGCAGCAGCAGGATGGTGATGATGACGGCGTTGAAGCCCATGCCATAGGTCAGGTGCGACCAGGCGGAATCGGGCTCCATAAGCCCGTTCTCACTCAGCGCGATGATCAGCGCGGTGCGCCCGATATTGGCGGCGATGGGCACGGCGACCGCCAAGAGAACCAGCAGCGCCCACCGCGCCCGTGAGCGTAGAAACAGCTTTGCCGCCAACAGGCCGATTGCCACCCCGACCAGGAGGAACCTGAGGCCGGCACAGGCCTCGGCGACGCGATAATCGGCGCTCGGAAGCCGGATCAGAAAGCCGTCCAAGGTCGCCGTCACGCCCATCCGCGAGAGCAGTTCGACCGACGCCGCGGCTGTGACATCCCGCAGCGCCGGGACCATGACGTCGCCGAAGGGCACCGCGAAGTACAGAAAGGCAAGCGGGAAGGCGATCCGGCGCGTGATCTCTCGCCCCAGAACCATCGCCGCCAGCGCTTGAATGGAGAGCACGAGAGCCAGCTGCTGCAAGAGCAGAGTCGACGCCGCGGCGCCGAAGGCGGCGGCAACCGCCGCAACGGCGACGAGAGCGACGCCGAGCGGCCAGGGCCGCGGGACGAGTTGGGAAAGCGCCTTGCGATCGAACCAGACGACGAGGGCGGCGACCATCGGCACGAGCAGGCCGTGCTCGAAGCTGGGCGAGCCCCACCAGGTTTCGAGCAGGGCCGCGACGGCGTCGCGAAACACCGCCAGCAGCGCCGTGGTGCCGAGCGCCAAACTGGCGAGCGCCCACCTCCAGGCCCTGCCGGCGGCAGCCCCGGCGCGGTCCGTGCCGCCGGCTTTCGGCGCCGGTGAGGTCGCTACTCCGTGGTTCGCAATCGGCGCCGCGTTCATCGATAAACCTGCGAGCGAAAATTTCGGCCCTTTCGTCGTAACGCAGGTCTAGTCCTTGGCATCCGGCACCTGGATCAGCGTCATCAACTCGGCAATGGCCGCCGCCCAGGTGAAGTCTGCGAGAACGCGCGCCCGAGCCTCGAGGTTGCTCGGTGGCGTGCCGTCGGCCAGGAGCTTGGCTAACGCGTTCACGAAGGCCTCGGCGTCGGCCGCGATCATGGTATCACGTCCATCGACGAGGTTGAGGCCCGAGACCGCCTGCGGGGTGGCGACGACGGACTTTGCCATCGCCATGCCTTCGAGCACCTTGTTGGCGACGCCCGGACTGTGAAGCAGGGGCACGACTACCGCGGCCGCGTGGGCGAGGTAGGGACGCGGGTCGGGAACCGTGCCTGTGAGCATCACGCCGTCACGGCCGTCGAGGGCGCCGAGGCGCCGGCTTGGATCGCGGCCGACGATGGCGAAACGCAAGGACGGAACCGACTGGCGCAAACGCGGCATGACCTCGCGCGCGAACCAGATCGCGGCCTCCTCATTCGGGCGGTAGCTCATGGTGCCGGTAAAGACCACGGCCAAGCCGCCATCGAAGGGGTCGGGATAGTCGCGCCCGGGCGAGAAGTAGTCGGCATCGACGCCGTTGACGAGATGTCGGATCTTCGAGCCGAGCTCCGGCGCCAGCGCGCGGAAGCGGCCGGCTTCGGCCTCGGAAACGAAAAGACAGAGATCGAAGCGCTGCCCGGCGGCACGATCGTGGCGCAGCAGCTGTTCGGCCTCGCGCCGATAGAGCCAACTGAAGGGCCAGCGCGAGTCGGCGGCATAAAGCCGCCATTTCTCCGCGTCGACATCGACGAAATCGAGAATGGTCCGCGGCGGCGAGAAGCCGGTCGGGTCGAGGAACTGTGCCATCGCCGACGACATGACATAGGCACAGGAGGGTCGCCGCGCCTGCAGCGTCGCGCGCACCCATGCCGCCAGTTCCGGGTGGCGGTGATGCGCGATCGATACCGCTTCGCCATTGACCAGGGCGCGCAGCGCCGAGCCGGCGGTCGACCGGCGCAACGGCGCGAAGCAGGTTTCGGCGCAGAGCCGCTGCAGGTGCTCGGTATGGCGCCAATCCTCGTCCTCGTCGATCAGGCAGCCGAGGTGGACACGGTGCTGCGCGCACAAGCCGGCGAGGAGGTGGTAGGCGCGGATTTTCTCCCCCTTGTTCGGGGGAAACGGCGGGCGATGGCTGAGAAACAGGATCTCGGACACGGCGGCTAGCCGAGATCGCGGGCGAGGCGCGGGCCCAGCAGATTGCAAACGGCGAGTGGCAGGCGCTTCCAAAGGGCGATCAGCAGGTGGAACTTCGGATTGCTCGGGTTAACTTGCGGCAGGGATTCGCGCCGCAGCAGCAGGTACTCATAAGACAGCGGCTTGGCCTCGAAGCCCCAATGCTGCTTGTAGGCAAAGGCGCCGCTTCCGATCTTGGAGCGCCCGAAGTCGAAGACGCGGAAGCCCCGCTTCGAGGCCCGCCGCATCAACTGCCAATACATGAAGTCGTTCGAAGCAAGCGCCCGCGCCGCGGCCGTGCCGCCGCCATAATACGGCAGAACGGTGTCGCGAAAGTAGAAGGACAAAACGCTGCTGACCGGCCGATCGCCGTCAAACACGGTCAGCACATCGCAGTCATCCCCGAATACCTGCAGCAGATTTCGGAAATAGCTCTTGGCGAAGACCGGGGTCCCGAGGTTGCGGACGCTTTCCGCATAAACCGGGAAGAAATGCTCGACGTCACGCTCGCACCGGCTCGTCAGCCCCGCCGCGATAGCCTTGCGCACCTCGGCTCGGCGTTTGCGGGGAACCGACGGCAAAATCTGCTCCGGATCGTCGGCCAGCGGCTTGCGGAACTGCGCGTAGGTTCCTGTGTCGGCGGGCCAGGCGCGCTTCGACGGTTCGGCGAGGCGATACTCCAGGTAGTCGACGTCCAGCTGCTCGGCCATGCGGCGGGCCGCGTCATCGAGGGCGCCGAGACTAGCTTCGTCGTCGGCGATGGGCCCACCGACGACGCCGAAGGCGGTGGAGATCAGCGCCTTGCCGAAGAGGCGGCTGTCGATGTGCACCATTGGCAGGATGCCGCTGATCCGCTGTTGTCGCCGCGCCACCAGGAAATGGCAGTCGTGGCCGAAGCTGCGCTCGATCACCGTCTTCCAGCCGGCGTGATGGAAAAAGCTGGCGCCGGCCGCCCGGTGGACGAACGCCTCCCAGGCCGGCGTCAGCGAGGCAGTCAGGGGCTCTACCTGGAGCTCGCCCATGCGTCGGCGCTAGCTGATTCGGCTGGTCCGGTTAGAAAGACCCGATCAATTCGATCCCAGGCAAAATCGCTCGCCAGGCGGCGCAAGCGCTCGGCGGTGCGGGACAGATTGGTGTAATGGCGCAGGCGGGATTTCAACGGCAGCTTCGCGATCCGCGGCTGGCCGGGATCGAGCTCCCAGGGGTGCAGGTAGAAGACGCAAGGCTCGCGCTCCTTGCGCTGGACGGAGCGCAGCGCCTGACGCGACAGCCGATAGGGCAGCAGCCGGAAGTAGCCGCCACCGCCGCACGGCCAGTTGCGGCCCGCAAAGCGCACCGTGCTGACGGGAATTTCCAGGACCTGTGCGTTGCGGCGGTGGCAAAAGCGCGGCGCGTCCGGCTGGCCGTAGTGATCATGCCGGATCGGATAGAGGCTGGAGCTGTAGCGGTGCCCGGTTTCGCCCAGGATCTCGTACGCCCAGTCGACCTCCGGCGTGATCGAGAAATTGGCCGCCCGATAGCCCAGAACCTCGACCCCGCCGATGTCCTCCAGCAGCGCCTTGGTCTCGATCACGTCACGGCGGAACCGCTCGGGCGTCTGGGCGCTGACGCGCACGTGTTGGAGACCATGACTGGCCAGTTCGTGTCCCGCGGCGACTAAATCACGAATGAGCCGGCGATCACGCTCGGCGACCCAGCCCAGAACAAAAAAGGTGGCATGGACGTCGTGTTCGGCGAGTAGCCGCAGCAACGTCGCCATGGCTTCGCCGAGACGTTGCGGCTGCGCTTCCCATTCAGACCGATCAACCTGCTGCGATAAGGCGTGGACGTGGAAGTAGTCCTCGACGTCGAAAGAGAGGGCGTTGACGATCCGCCCCCTTTCGTCGGACCACCGGACTGGCGCTGGTGTCGAGGTCATCCAAGCGTTCTCTCGCCGCCCGCGACATGCATGGTCAGCAACAGGCCTTCCTCGCGCATTTCACGGACGACCTGCTGCACCATCGCCTGCTCGATGTCGTGCCGCTCATCAAGAAAGCCCAGCAGCAGGAGGCGTTCCAGCAGCATGTTGATTCGCCGCGGCACGCCGCCGGTGGCCCGGAAGAGCATCGGGAACACCTCGGTGGCGAAGGCGGGGTCGCCGATCCAGCCGGCGGTGCTCAGGCGGTGCTCGATATAGCCGCGGGTCTCGTTTTCCTCGAGCCCCCGCAGTGCGCAAGAGGCGACGATGCGCTGTCGCAGCTGTTCCAGGTCGGGCGCCAGCAGGCGTTCGCGAAACTGCGGCTGCCCGAGCAGGAGCGCCTGCAGCACCGGGCGGCCCTCGCCGCGGAAATTCGACAGCATGCGCAGTTCCTCGAGGCCGGCGAGGGACAGATTCTGTACCTCGTCGACGACGATCAAGGGTCGCACGCCCGTACCCTGCAGATCTCTCAGAACATCGTGCAGATGCGACAGTATCGACGCCTTGTCGCGGCCCTGTGTCTCGATGTGGAAGCCAAGCGCGATCAGGCGCAGCAGGTCGTCGGCGTCGAGCTGCGTCGTTTCAATCCGGCTCACGGCATAACGCGTGGCCTCGAGCCGGCTCAGCAGCTCGTCCAGCAGCACGGTCTTGCCGCTGCCGACCTCGCCGGTGACGACGACGAAGCCCTCGGCCTTGTCGAGGCCGTAAAGCAGGTACGAAAGCGCCCGGCGATGGCTCTCGCTCTCGAAATAGAAGCGCGGGTCCGGCGTCAGCTGGAACGGCAGCTCGCTCAGACCGTAAAACTCGCGATACATCTTCGTTTCACCTGTCGATCTGGCCCTTGCGGTTCAGCCGGCGCCGCGATCTGCCTTCATTTCCTGTTGTAGTAGCCGTAGTAGTAGCCGAACCGGACAGAGCCGAATTGGAACCTCATCTTATTGAAGACGAAGCCGATGTTCGGGCAGATGTTGATCAGGTTGAGAGCCTCGGCGATGGCGGACTGGGCCGTCTTTTCCGCCTCGACGACGAAGACGATCTGCCCCATGCGCTGGGCCAGCGCGCTCGGCTCACCTGTCGCCAGCACAGGTGGTGCGTCGAAGAGGATGATGCTGTTGGGCAGCTCGCGAACGATCTGGTCCAGGAGCTTGCCCATGCGGTCGCTGGCGTAAAGCTCGGCGCTGAGCGGCCGCCGAGGACCTGCCGGGATCAGGTACAGGCCGTCGATGTTGGTCTCCAGAACGACATCGGCGAAGCCGATGTCCTGGTGCTCAAGCGCGTCGAGCAAACCACGCTCGGCGGAGATGTCGAAGTAGCGGGCGACGGCGGAACGCGAGGGATCGGCGTCGACCAACAGCACCGAGCGGTCCTTCTCCGCCGCGATGCTGAGCGCCAGGTTGGAGGCAACAAAGGATTTGCCCTCGCCCTCGCGGGCGCTGGTTACCATGATCAGTCGGGCGTTGGCAAAGCCGGCCTCGCTCGCCCGGGCGACCCGCTGCAGGGCCGCGTGCTTGATCATGCGAAACTCTTCGGTGGTCCGGTTGCTGGTGTAGGCCGGCGAGACGACGCCCACCTTCGGCAACCGCTTGAGGTCGATTTCGACGCGGCCGGCGCTGCGCCGGAGCAGCTTCGCCGGCACGCCCGACGTCGCTCGCGGCGGCAGGGCGGCAGGGGGCGATTGCTGCAGGGGCGGCAAGGGTTCCGCCGCCACGGCCGCCGGGGTTCGCGCGACCGGCGCCGCGACCGCGTCCGGCGCGCGCTGCAGGCGCTCGGCCGCGCGCTCGATCACGCTTCTCGCGCCTGTCTTCTGGCCCAGCATCCGCTTAGACCTCATCGCCAGTTCGGTTCGCGTGTGACATCAGAGCATGTCCTTGAGCACGAGGACATGGTTCATCAGATCCTCGATGGTGCGATCGGAGATGATGTTCTTCCAGCCGACCCGCGTCTCTGCCAACAGGACCATACCGTAGACGCCGAAGAGCAGCCCTGCCGAGGCGGCGAAGGAGGCGAGCTTGGTCACCTGCCAGGTCTGCCGCCGGGCCGACTGCATCAGCGAGACGGTACCAAGCACGGCGATGCCGAAACTTTGCTGCAGGCGCGCCGGGTCGACAAAGGCGGTATTCAGGAACGACAGGGCGATGGCGAAGGCGACACCGCCGCCGATGCCGACGACGAGCACGGCCGAAATCAGGATGTTGCGCGACGGGCCGTCGGGCAGGGCCGGGATCCGCGGCGGATCGAGGATCTCGTACTGGATGCGCTGCGAGCCGACCTCGCGCTCGCGCGACATGCGGGCCTGCTCGCGCCGGCTCAAGAGCTCCGAGTGCTTGAGCTTGAGGACGTCGTAGTCGCGGTTGAGCCGGGCCAGTTCGACCTCGACGTCCGGAACCTTGGCGGCCTGCGCCTGCAGCCGCGACAGCCGGGCCCGCAGGCGCGCCGCCTTGTCGTCATAGACCGCGAGGTTGGCCTCGACCTCAGCCAGCTTGAGCTTGAGCTGCTCGTAGTCCTGCAGCGAGATGGCTCTCTCGATCCGGCCTTCCTCGCGGGGGGCGGCGCCGGTCTTCGCCTGCTCGGCCGCTTCGGCCTCCTTCAGGGCCTTGATCTTGCGGCGCAGGGCCTGGACCTGCGGATGCTGCTCGGTGTAGCGGGTCAGCAGCTCCGTCAGTTCCTGCTCGGCTTCGAGGATCTGCGCCGCCGAGTCGGAGGCGGGCCCCCGGGCGAGCTGCTCGCGCAGCTGCTCGCGGCGCACCCGTTCGCGCTGCAACGCGGCCGCGGCCTCGTCGAGCTCGCTTCTGAGTTCGCTGATCTGGAACTGGTAGTTCTGCTGATCGGGCAAGGTGCTGAGCTTCTCTTCCTTGAATCTGGCCAGCCGCTGCTCGGCCTCCTGCAGCGCCTGTTCGTACTGCGCGATCTGGCGGTCGAGAAAACTCTGGGCGTTCTCGATGTCCTCGCGGCTGGCGCCGAGATTGGTCTCGATGAAGACCTGACTCAGCGCCTGGACCACGTCGCGGGCGCGGATCGGATCGGTGTCGCTGTAGCTGATCGACAGCAGCGAACGCCCGTCGGTCGTCACCGTGGTGCGGCTTCTGAGGCCGTCCAGGAGGCGCTGCATCTGCGCCGGCGTGGTGGCCAGGATGTCGAGGTCGGCCGTGCGAGCGACTTTTTCCAGGTTGGTCCGCGTCGTCAGCGTCTGCTTGATGACCTCAAGTTCGGTCTGGACGTCCTGCTCGACCGCGAGGCCCTGCAAGAGCGGCTTCAGGATGCCGGCGGTGTCGACGAAGATGCGGGTCTTCGAGGTATAGATGTCAGGCTTCGAGACGACGATGGCCCAGCCGACGAGGCAGACCGCCCAGGCCACGACGAGGACGCGCCAGCGCCGTCGCCAGACGACGTTGAGCCACTCGATGATCTGTCCATAGGCCTGATTCACGGACCGGCCCCCACCGATGAGGCTGTGTTCTCAATTGCCAAAGCCGCGCCACCGCTCCTGCCGGCGGCTACTCCCGCGGTCGCGCGGCATACATCATACCGCAGCCGACGATGACGATGACGATGCTGACCAAGAGGCCGAGCCAGGCACGCCAGGAATCGAGGCTGATCGGCGCGCCGAACCACAGGTCCTGCAGGTAGACGACGTTGTTGGCGACAACGCCCAGAAGAACGAGAAGCAATCCGATAATTCGCTGCATTGGGTCTCACTTCCATTGACGAACTAAGGCTTCATTCCGGCAGGTCCGGGCGAGGGGTCCGTGACCTGACGCGCTGTCGTTGGTCTCGACCTGTTGGCTACACGCCGCTCGTTTCCATCCCTATCCTCGATGACGCGAAAGCTTACCATACTTCTTGCCTTTCAAGGGCTTAAACTCATGGTCTGCCGGCGCGGCCCGGAGCATTGGCGCTGTGGCACGCAACAGGACGCGGCTCTGGCCCCGAGTTCTCGCGGCCAAGCGTCGAGGCTCCAGCCTGGCGGCCGACGGCACCGGCCGCATCCCCCATTTGGATAAGAATTCCTAGGGCTTACGCGATCTGCGCCGTCGACGCCGTTCACACCGGCGTGGCAACTTTGGCCTGGCGGCGCAATGCCTTGCGGCTCAAGTGCGGGATCAGCAGGCGCAAGGGCATCCTGAGCCAGTGCGATCGGACATAGAGCAGCCACACGGCGACGGCGCGCAATGGCTGCCAGCGCTCAAGGGAGGGCGGTACCAGCGCGTTAACGAATAGCCAGTCCATCAGCAGCTGCAATGGCGGGCGCGGGGCCGCCTGCGCGCTGGCTTGCAGAGCGCGTTCAGGGATCGGCGTATCCAGCAGGATCCGGGCGTAGCGAAGCAGGTAATACAACACCCGGCCAAGGCCGTGGATGCGTGCGCGGGCTCTCAGTTCATCCCAGAACGCGGCATCCCGCCCGAACTCCGTCAGCAGGTCGTGCACGTCCGCGAGATCGCTCAAGCCTAGGATGATCTCTTCGTTAAAGAGGTGCAGGCCCGCGTGCAGCACCATGTCCGCCGGGCACAGCGTCGTCAGGTTCGCCCCCCCTAGGGGGATCGCGGCGGCGAACAGCGCTTCCGTGTTCGGCTTGTGCCGCGCCGTTGGCGGATGGATCGTGTGGTGCAGGTCGAGCGCAAGACCGCGGTCGGGATGGACCATCGGCGGCAGTTCGTGCATCCACTGCCGGTAATAGCGGTCGTCATAGTCGGACAGCTCGGCGTGTTGCCATCCGGCCTTGAGCAATGTCGCCTCGACCTCGGCCAGGTGGGCCTTTGGCACCATGATGTCCAAATCGCCGCAAAACCGGCGTCGGGCCAGCGACAAGCCGGAACTGAGGTAGGCGCCGCCTTTAAGCAGCACGATCGGCACTTGCAGCCGGTCGAGCGCGCGCGCGACGCAGTGGATCTCGTAGCGGACATCGGCGGCGTTCGCTTCGGCAACGGTTCGGGCGGCCCTCAGCTTGATCCGGGCTTTGGCCGGAAGCGCTTCGGCGGTGCCGTGGTCGAGTGCCAGATCGGCAAGCCGGGGCAGCAACGCGAAGCGGCGAGCGCGGCCGACCAGCGACAGCCAGCCGGCCTTGTCGAGGGTCGCAAGAAAGGCTGGCTCGCGCAGGCTCAGAACGAGCGGATCGTCGCGCGGCGCATCCCAGATCATGCCGAATGCAGGGCCCGCGGCTCGTCAAGCAACGTTTCGATACAGGCAACGGCGTGATCGAGCGAACTGTAACTCATTTCGTAGTGACGGCAGCGCTCAACAACGTCAGACAGGGCCTCGAAGCCACGTCGCATGAGGCGTCGGTAGTTGGTGTTGTTGCCCATCAGAAGTTGGAACGACTTGGCCTTGCCGAGAGGGGCAAGCTTCAGGTCCGCGCCGCCTTGGTACTTTGGAAAGACGATCAGAGCGGCAGCACCGGGCTCATGCGCCCGTCGCACGGACTCTTCGGGGGCCCGCAGATAGGCCACACGGCCCTTGGTCGTTTCCGGATAGGTCGGACTCATGTGCGCACCGCTGATCCGGTCCGCGATCAGCTTGATGGAATCGTTCTTCAGCGAGATCGGGCGCGGGTGCGGATGAATGCGCCCGTCCGCAAGGCCGATGAGGCCAAACTCGTCGGAAAGGAGGCGCCAGCCGCAGCCCGCCAGGGCGGCGCACAGCGTGCTTTTGCCCGAGCCGGACTGGCCGGGCATCAGGACCACCTGGCCGTTCCGTTCAGCCACGGCCGCATGCAGGATCAAATATTCCAGATTTTCCATTGCGATCGCCCAATTCATCGCGGATTCGACGAGCGGCACGGTGTAGGCCCGCGGGACAGCGAGAAAGGGCTGCTCGCCATCGATTTTTATCACGACTTGGCGTGTGAAGAGGCCGCGGTAGTAATTACGTTGGCGCAACCAGGCTTCTCTGATGGCAAAGGTGTGGTCGCACAGGGTTCCCGGACCTTCCCGCGGATATCCGGCGTAAAGGTTCGCTACTTCGCGGGCAGTGGTGGCCGAGTCGACCCGGAGATCGATCGATATGACGCCGATGCGCAGCGACGCCCCCTTGTCGAGCAAATCGCCGGCTAGGGCCTCAGACGTTGCGGCGTTTAGCGACAATCCGGGTGCTCCTCGATCAGGCCGGCGCTTTTCAGCCGATCGATCACCGTCTTCAGGGTAGCCGCCAACTCCGAACCCACCGGCACCTCCAGAAAGCGGGCGACCACCTCTTCCAGGGCCTCGCTGCCATGCTGGCCCTCGAGGATGGCCCGCAGCACCTCGCCGCTCAGGATGTCGAGAACATGCGTATGGCCGGACAGGGCGGCGTAGACCACGTAGTCGCCTTCCAGGCTCCGCCACGTCAGCTCGTCCCCGGCAATCGTGCGCCAGCACTGCATCACCATGGGTTCAACCCCCGCCCACGGCAGGCCTTCCTGTAGCTTCGGCCATGGCCATCGATGTCGACGCTAGCGTACCGCGAAATGCTGCCGTCCGCAGATTCCGGGCGCCATTGGCCCCGTCCATGTCGGCCGCCGCCTCTGGCAGGTCAATTGTCCATACCCGGGACTTTGCAGGCAAAGTATGGTGGCGCCTCGTTCGGAGCCTGGTTTTTGACGGCGAGGCCGAGGCTGGCGCAGATCGACGCACTTGCGGCCCGTGCCTCGCGAACGCCGAAGGTCAGGACGACCGGGACGGCAGCACCGGCGCCGCGCAGAAACTGACGCCGCGCCTCCAATCGCTTCGCCTCCGCCGGTGACGCGGCGGAGGCCGCGGCATGGGCATCTTCCTGACCGGGTCGGGTCACCGAAGCCTCGCTTCCCGTTGCGCCGTCTTTCGGGCTTTCACGCCATTATGCCCGACGGGCGACCGCGCTACATACCCCAAACGGATAGGTTCGTCGACCGGGGGGGGCGCGCGCCGGCGCGATGCCTAGAAGAAACTCTCGGGAATTATAAGAATGTCGCCCGGACGCAGCGGGATATTCGCGGTGATGTCGCCGTCGCGGATCAGGTCGTCGAGGCGGACCCGGTACTGCTTCTGCTCGCCGTCGACCAGCCGCACGATGGTGGCGCGGTTGCCGGCGGCGAATTCGGTCAGGCCGCCGACCTCGATCATCGCGTCGAGCAGGCTCATGTTGGCCCGGTAGGGGATCGCCCGTGGCTCGGTCGCCTCGCCGACGACGCGCACCTGCTGCGTGAAGGCGCCGACGAACTCGGTGACGATGACGGTGACCAACGGGTCCTCGACGAACTTGCTGAGCCGTTGCTCGACCTCGCGGCCGAGCTCCGTCGGCGTCTTGTCGGCGGCCTCGAGGTCTTCGACCAGCGGGATCGAGACCCGGCCGTCGGGGCGCACCTTGACGGTGTCCGTCAGGCCGGGGTCGGTGAAAACGTGGAACTTCAAGGTGTCGCCCGGACCGATGCGATAGAGCTCGGCGGGCCCCGCAGGTGTCGCGGGGGCCTGTGCGATATCCGGATGGGTCTCGCAGGCGGCCAGCCACCCGATGAGCGACAGCAGGAGCGGTGCGAGGATCGATCGGCTCACGGCACAACTCGTTATTGCGTCGGATTAGACGGTCCCTCAACAGCTTACATGAAGCGGTGATGGGCTCAAGAAGGTTTTATTCGCTTTGGCTGATGATCTCGACTGGCGCCGCCCGATGACGGCGATTCGTGCCCCGACCGGCCGCCAGGGGCGGCGCGCGGCCTGTCGTCGGGATCCGGTGTTGTAATCGCTTCGGTATCGCCGGGCTTGTCCGTCGCGGCGTCATCGCCGTCGCGCATGGCGAACAGCCAGCGCGTCTCGCCGCCGATCTCGACCTCGTCGTTGCGGATGCTCCAGACGACGACGCCGGCGATCGCCAGGATGGCGACGAGCAGGACCAGGCCGCTCATCTCGGGAGCTCCGCGCCCAGGGGCGATGACAGCGCGGCCGGCCGGCCGGCCGGCGCCGGCGCGCTCAGGTGCGCGCGCACCAGCTGGCGTGCGCGGTGGCCGATGACGACGAGGAGCCAGAAGCCCTCCCAGAACTCGAGCGAGACCGAGGCGCCGCCGACCATGAAGGCGAGCAGGCTGACCTGCGCCATGGCGGCGAGGTCGCCCGCCCACTTCAGCTCCGGCGCCTCGCGCGCCTTGCGTTCGATCCAGCGCAGGTTGCGCCAGGTGACCGCCAAGATCGCCAGGAACAGCGCCAGCGCGGGATAGCCCATGGAGCCCAGGACCTCGAAATAGATGCTGTGCGCGGCGGCAACCTTGCGCGGCTCGGAAAGGTAGGGGTCGACCGCGGCCTGCAGGTACGGCACGCGCGGGCCGAGGCCGGTCAGCGGGCGGGCCCGCGCCGCCTCGTAGGCGATGATCCAGGCGTCGACGCGGCCCTGGAACGAGGCGTCCGTGTCGTATTCCGCGATGGTCTGCATCCGCTGTTCCCAGAACTGCGACATGATCGTCATTCCGGAGACGACGAGAATGGCGACGACCACCGCGGTCGCCAGCTTCCGCCGGCTCTTTAGCAGCAACAGTGCGCACATCACCGCGAAGCTGATCGCGGCGCCGCGCGAAAAGGAGCCGAAGACGGCGACCGCGGAAAGGAAGATCGTGGCGGCGAGGCCCCAGCGGACGAAGCGCACGCGCGAGTGCTGCCACAGGTAGATCATGAGCGGGATCATCGTGACGATGGCGATGCCGACGTGGTTGTTGTCGCCGATCATGCTGTCGGGAGGGCCGAGGACGATGTGGCGTCCCCCCGTCACGATGGTGAAGGCCCCGCCCGTGACCGCGTGGTAGCCGATGGAAATCACCAGGACCCAGATCATGGCGTGCAGGCGCGGGCGCCGGTTGAGCAGCACCAGGCACAGGAAAACGAAGGCCAGCACCCGCCAGTGCCGGTCGAAGTAAATCCAGGAATAGTCGGGCACCAGCGAATTAAGCTGAGAGATTATCAGCCAGCCGGCGAAGCCGGCGAACAACAGCGGCAGCAGTCCGGCGCTGGGCAGCTTCGGTTCGCGCGATAGAAGCCAGGCGCCGATGGTGACGACGGCGGTGATCAGGTTGAGCTTCAGCCAGCCCGGCAGCCCCCAGACCTCCTGGTGCGGCTGCATCACGGTGAGCCAGCCCCACAGCAGCAGGCCGACATGCGGCAGCCGCGCCGCGAGGGGCAGCAGCGCGGCGAGAGCTACAATGAGCAGAACGAACCGCATCTAGGCCCGGATGTCTCTGAATCTGATTGGGAAGAGTACCAACAAGGCCAGGTCGATGTAATTCGTGTTTCGGCCGGGCGCCGATCGGGATCACATCGGCTGACGGGTCTCGGTGCCGAGCCTACGGTATACGCCGAGGAGACAGCACTCGGGATAGCGCAGGCCGAGCCGGCGGAGCAGCCGCCAGCTCGACAGCTCCAGCAAATTCAGGCGCCGAAAGCGGTTCGACGCACGGCAGTCGTCGAGATGGCAGAACAGCGTTTCCTCGAAGCCGTGCTGGCGGAACAGGCGGGTAAGTGCTGAGCGGGTGTTCATCTTGTATCGCACCGGGAAGGTGTCGCGCTCGTGCGCCTGCCACAACAGCTTTTTCGCCAGGTGATGCGTCCGCATCGGCGTCAGCGCGGCCAGTATGCTGGCGGGCGCGTATTTCGCGGGCGTGTAGATCACCGCCAGGCAGCCCGGGGCGGCCAGTTCGCCGAGCTTGGCGACGACCCGGCGCGGCTGGGCGATGTGCTCGGCGACCATCCGCAGCGTGATCAGGTCGAAGCGGCGCGCGCTCTCATAGTCCTCGACCGGGCCGCAAAAGCGCTCATCGAGCAGAACGTTGTCATGGACGTTGGCATCGGGATCGATGCCGACCACCAGAGCCGCGCTCCCGGTCAGCCGCCGGGCCAGCCCCGGGTTGGAGGGAAAGATGTCGCGGCCGCAGCCGATATCGGCCCAGCGGCAGCCCTCGAACACCAGGCTCGCGAGCAGGGCCTCGTAATGGTCATCCGGCGTGTAGTAGCCGAAGCGCAGGCGTTGGCGCGGGCCCCAGCCGAGATCATCGGCGGCGCCGTACTTGGCGTCGAATATCGCCCGCAGCAGCGCCGGGCTCGGGGCGCTGGCGGTGCGGATGCCGGAGTCGGCGCTCATCTACGCGCGGGCGGACCAGGGGTCAGCAGCGCCGCCAGGGTCATGATCAGGAGCGCGAGGCGCATGAGACAGATTAGGGCCGTCCAGCGTGGAGGTGTGCCGCAATTCGAGAAAAGCCTACATCGGCAGACATATATGCGCGACTGTCACGGTCATCGATACACAAGGTCCCGAGCGCGTGCTTGGGCAAGGCAGCCAAGCCGAACCGTCGGCGTCGGCGCGACGCCGCACGATATCGTCTCGGGAAGACTCCCGCTGACACGGTGGGCGGCCTCGCCTAGGAGAGTTGCCAACCAGTTGAAAGCCATCACTCATCTCTGCACAGCCGGCAGATCGAACTGACTTCAAAGGTGGTCGCTTGGCGCCTAAGCCTGTCGATGGTCGGGCTTTGCGCTTGTCTGTAGTATGGTCGCCGATTCTTATGTGGCAAACACCCTAGGCGGTCCGCCATATTGGTTCGGCTGTAGGAAGTATCTTTATGGTAAAGTTCGATAGACCACATGCCGTTTTGTATTGCCACTGGGGTGACGATTGGCTGCGTGGCAGCGAGACGGCGCTATTGACCTTGCTCGATCACCTGGATCAAAATCGATTCAATCCAATTGTCTGGACAAACTGCGGACCCCTGGCATCGGAAACCCAGGCTCGGTCAATACCAACAATTCTCAACGAATTCCAGATATATTTCCAGTGGTCTTCACCGCAATTTAATCCCAAAGAATATTGGCTGAAAGCAAGGAGAGCTTGCCAAATACTGTCAAATCACCGCATTTCAATAGTTCATGCCAACAGCGCTGCCCCTTGCCAGTGGCTTGTCCCGGCTTGTCTATTCATGCGTCGGCCGATCATTTCTGCACTCCATGCTATCTATCTTCGCCGCGATCGGATCGTACTGGGAGCTCATTTCGCAACGAGGATCGTTGGAGTGAGTAATGCCGTCGTCGCACCATTTTTGCGCGACGGCGTCAATCCAGGTATCATTTCGGTAATTGAAAACGCGGTAGACTGTCAGCGATTACGGAAAACTTCACTGTTAAATCGCCCTGAGATTCTCTCTACCGGTTTCAAAGGGGTTACAATCGTCGCAATTGGTGCTTTGGTCTACACTAAAGGTTTCGATATCCTAATCGAAGCGGCCAAACAACTTGGTGAGACAGCGCTGCCATTCAGAGTGCTGATTATTGGCGATGGAGACGAACGTCCTTGCCTCGAAGCCTTGGCCGGGTCGGCGCCGATACACTTTCTCGGGTGGAGGAAGGACGCGCACGCCATTGCGGCTGAGTACGCAGATATCCTGGTGCTGCCTTCAAGACAAGAGTCATTCGGTTTAGTTTGCTTGGAAGCCGCGTGTTTCGGCATACCGTCTGTGGCAGCCAAAGTGGGCGGTATCCCTGAGCACGTTATCGACGGCAAAACAGGTCTACTTTTCCCACCCGAAGACGCCGCGGCGTTAGCCCAAATGCTGAATCAAATCATAACAGATGCGGAACTGCGTCGCCGACTTGGTGAGGAGGCCAGGAACCAGGCGCTTTCGAAGTTTGCACCGGCACGCTTCGTGGAACGCTTCGAACTCCTATACGAGTCGTTGCTGGCTCAGCCGCAAAAAATTCCCTTTGCGCCGATCTCTCGCGTTGCCGCGTGTCTTCGTGCAAAAGTGCCGTGAGGTATTGCGCCCGAGAACCGAACCGAACCTGACTAATGGTCAAATTACCATTATAGGGGCGGTGCCGATCTCAGGGCTAAATGGGGTAACTACAAACTGAATGGCGGTCCTGTGGATGGATGGATAATCGATGACGGTAAGACGTATTCTATTTCTCTCTGACTTGTTCCGGATTTCACCGGATAACCGGTTCGGTGTTCAGGATGCTAGTACAAGATGTCTGGCAGGAATGTTAGGCTGCCAGATCGCTGAAGCAACCGGTATTGAACCTGAGACTTGGCTATGCCAGGGGCAGCTCCAGGCGGCTGTGGAAGAGACCTATTCTCGAGCCGGTATAAAAGCGACACCGTATGGTTGGAGCAGGCTGTTCGACAGTAACGACGTCGAAGTTCTTCCGAACGAATTGCGCGCGTTTGACGACACGCTGGTGGTCGGGACCGAACTGTCGCCGCTGCTGCGTCACGCTATTCACTCGACTGGCGGTATCTATATTGACAGTCATGCACATCCCGTTCGCTTCATGGACGATTTGTTCCTTGGCTTCATGTCAAACCATGACAAAGTTCATTCGGCCCTAGGCCGCAACGCGATGGCCGAAAGACAGGTTTACCGTGCGGCGGGGCTGTTGGTCGCGTTTTCTCAGAATCAAATGCGTAGTCAGCTACGAGCGCCGGCAGCTTTGTTCACTGCGCAGAGGCGACTTGATCGCAGCTTGATCAAGAACGGAAAGGTTGTCGACGGCCCGTCGTTGATAGAGCAAAACTTGGACGTATTTAAGGGTTATCAGCAGATTGCGGTGAAGTCGCATCCAACTGAATACAACGGCGCCATAATTGACATGTTGAAGAAGAGCTTCCCGAACACCGGAGAGGTAAAGAGCAATATATACGTCCTTCTCTCCGATCCCAATGTCGAGTCGGTCATAACCGTCAGCTCGAGTACCGGTCTGGAAGCGCGGTATTTTGGAAGGAAGTCGCTTTTTCTCTCCCATGAGCCGGCGCGGTACTTATGGGCGGGAGACGATTCAGAAGAGAATAGCTTTTGGGGTATCTACGACCATTTCCTGGCGGCGGATTTTTGGCGGCACAGCCTCGCCGACATTATGAACGTTACCGCACCGGATGGCGATGTGGTCGCACCGAAACCAAATAGGCTGCGGATCGTCTTCCAGCAATTTTGGGGGTATGACGCTGTCGACTGCGAAACATATTTCACCCACGCGCCGACCTACCGCAGATTGACGAGCTCGCATGCCTGGGACATCTTCAAGCGCTTCCTTGTTCGCTGATCGACCTCCGCCCTTCATTGCAACCTTGTGGGTAGCGCCGAGGCCGGACTCCGATATTCCAACGAACTGATGGCGTGTTCGGCGACCACGCTGTTCAGCCGCGCAGCATCGAGAGAAGGTTTCTCACAGACGCATATCCCGGGTTCTCCCACAAGCTGGGCAACACCGCGCAAATGGCCTGCATGTGTTGGCCGTTGCGAATGTAGGCATGACCGAGGTCACGTCGGGCGGTGCACAGGCGGCGCCTTATGCCGAGCCGCAACGACGCCGGATAGCCTTCGGATGCCTTGAGTATGCCAATTTCGCAGCGGACGGATACCTTGTTCGCACTCAGGGTCCCCCGCTGAAATGTGCGACCGTCATGTGTGGTATAACAGGCAGAGGATTGAAGAATCACGCCCATTTGCGAGCAATGTGCCGCGACCTTCAACCAAAGGAACCTATCTTCGCCAATTGAGTACTGGGTCGGAAATCCTCCAAGTGCAAGGAAGCGGTCACGGCGGAGAGAAACCGTGTTAGTGGATCCGATTGTCTCGAATGCAAATGCTTCGAGATCGTCAACCGTTAGCTTGGCTTCGATGGACTTGCCCGCCGTCTTCAGCAACCGGCGCCCCGATTCGAGTTCGGCCAGATTCATCGAAATGAGAGTTCCACCCGCATCCATCCAGTCAGTGACGCCGAAAATGCATTCGAGGCCCGGCTCGCGTTCGATCCACTGTGCGTAGAGGCGCAATCGGTCGGGGTAGTACCAGTCGTCAGAATCGAGAAAGGACAGCCAGTCACCCGTACTCGCCTCGACACCTCGGTTTCGCGCGGCGCTCGGCCCGGCACGAGCCTGGCGGATCACCGTGACCCGATCGGCGTAGCCGCGCAACACGCATTCTGTCTCGTCGTCCGAACCGTCGTCGACCACTATGACTTCGTAGGGCGGATAGGATTGAGACAAGACAGAATCGAGGGCGCGCCCAATCAGCGCCGACCGGTTATAGGTGGGCACGATTACGGAAAATCTTATGGCATTCACTCTAAGGATGTTTCCTGTTTATGCAAATTGGTAAGTTATCATCGAATTTGGAACAAGAACTGTCAATTGGAGAAATGGTACCATGTTCCATATTAAGTCCTTCTGCCGGATCCACAGGAGTCTTTGTTGCCGGATCTGACTTGGAATGGTTGATCCCGAAGGGCCAGGGGTACAGCAGACGATATGTGGGGGAAGCGGCCATCTTCTATTATCCGACCTTCGCTCTTCGACCTCGCAAGATATGATACGCGACGAGGAAGGGCAAGAAGCGTGACCATCCGGCGTGTAATCGGAAATTTCTTGAGATCACTCGGCTATCAAGCCGTAAAACTTGATGCGTTGGACAACTTGAGCTATGCCGTTCATGTGAAAAGATTAGTGAGATTGAACGGCATCGATTGCGTTTTTGACGTCGGCGCTAATCTCGGACAATTTCGCGACCTTCTTCGCGAGCAGGTTCTGTTTCCCGGACCCATAATTTCCTACGAACCTATTTCCAGCCTGTTTGACGACTTAAAGAGGCGATCGGCACGGGACCCTCATTGGCATGTTCGGCAACATGCGCTTGGCGACGTCGAAGAATTCCAACGAATAAATGTAATGAAGTCGAGCGATCTCAGCTCATTCTTGATTCCGTCTTCAAAAGAGTCCAGGAGATTGGAGGCAACAAATGTCGTCGTGAGGCACGAAGAGGTGCTGATGCGTCGTTTGAATAGCGTGTATCCGGAGGAGGTCGCGCTTTTGGCGTTTAACCGCCCGTTCTTGAAGATCGACACTCAGGGCTATGATTTGAAGGTTATCGAGGGCGCCCGGGACGTGTTGGATCATTTTGTATTGGTGCAGATGGAAGTACCTTTGATCCATATTTACGAAACGACGACCACGCTACAGGAATCGATGGAATTGATGATGTCATTGGGCTTTGAGCCAAGCTGGGTTTCGCCTGTAGCTTATGATGATGTTGGCCGGGCGATCGAGTTGGATATTCTTTTTGTAAACCTTGCATTGGCGGCCGCGTACGAATTTCCGGCCAGATAATGGCCTAGGTGGTGTCGTTGAACGGCTCTAAGTACAAGTTGAGCCACGGGAGGTGGCAGCCTGGCGGGAGCCATCCTGGCTTGCATTAATATGGGCATGGCAGAAGATGGGCGCCGTGATGATACTGGCGCGTGAAAAGAGCGGGAGGCGGGGGCCGTCGGGCGGCGCCCGGGGGGCCGCTTGAAGATGCATGGGCGCCTGCTCGGGATCGGCGAGATCGCCACGCTTGGGGCGCTCTTGGAGCTGTTGAGCGGGCCCGAGCGCCGGCGCCTGGGCTGGCTGAGCGGCCTTTTGGTGATCGCCGGGCTGTTGGAGATGCTGGGCCTGGGCGTCGTCTTCCTCTACATCGGCCTCTTGAACCGGCTGACGGCGGCGGGCCCGGCGGCCTTGCGCGCCGGGGGCTGGGAGGGGCTCTTGGCCGGCTGGCCGGTCGAGGGCGTGGCGCTCGCCGGCGGCCTGGCGCTGTTGCTGGTGTTCCTGATCAAGGTCGTGTTCGTCACCGGCGTGCACATCGCGCTGATGCGTTTCACGGCCGGGGTCTTCGAGCGCTATTCGGTCGACCTGCTGCGCCACTACCTGGAGGCGGCGAACGCGCCCTTGGGCGCGCACCGCTCGGCCGAGGTGCAGCGCGACATCAACGTGCAGCCACCCGCGATCTTCGGCAGCGCCATGGTCTCGCTGCTCTATCTCGCCGCCAACGCCGTCTCGATCGGCTTCGTCGCCGCGCTGCTGCTGATCGTCGAGCCGCTGACCACCTTGTTCGCGGTGCTGGTGCTGGGCAGCGTCGGCGGCGTCTTCTACGCCCTGGTCCGCCGCCAGCTGGCCCGCTTCGGCGAGCAGCGCCACCGCCACACCTCCGGCGCCCTGCGCTGGGTCGGCCACGCCATCGGCGGCATCCGCGAGATCCTGATCTCGAACCGGCAGGACTACTTCATCCGCCGCTTCCACGAGCAGGTCCGCGCCGTCGCCCAGGCCGACCGGCGGCTGCGCGTGACCTCGCAGATCCCCAACGCCTTGAACGAGATCACCCTGATCTTCGCCATGGTCGGCATCGTCCTGCTGTTCCTTTCCTTCGGGCGCGCCCTGGCCGACCTCTTGCCCTCGCTCGCCATGTTCGCGATCGCCGGGATCCGGGTCATGGGCATGATGGTGAGCATGAACGGGCATTTCCAGAACCTGCAGTTCCAGGGCCCGGTGATCCGCTCGGCCCAGGCCCTGGTGCGCGAGCTCAGCCGGCAGGCAGCGGCGGCCGACGCCGGCGGGGACGGCGAAGCGGCGTTCGCGTTCGAACGCGGCATCGAGGTGCGCGAGGTCGCCGTCAGCTACGACGCGGAGGACGTCGCCGCGCTCAACGGCGTCTCGCTCGAGATCGGCAAGGGCCAGCGCGTCGCCGTCGTCGGGCCGACCGGGTCGGGCAAGTCGACCTTGCTCTCCGTCATCATGGGCCTGCTGCCGCCGACGCGCGGCGAGGTCAGGGTCGACGGCGCGCCGATCGCCCGGCACCGGCGCGCCTGGTTCGCCAACATCGGCTACGTGCCGCAACGCATCTACCTGCTGGACGGCACGGTGAAGGAGAACATCCTGTTCGGCGCGGCCGACGACGGCGAGGAGGCGCGGCTGTGGCGCGCGCTCGAGCAGGCCCGTCTCGCCGAGCGGGTCCGCGCCCTGCCCGGGGGCCTCGAGGCCGAGGTCGGCGAGGACGGCTCGGCGCTCTCCGGCGGCGAGCGCCAGCGCCTGGGCATCGCCCGCGTGCTCTATCACCGGCCGGCGCTGCTGATCCTCGACGAGGCGACCTCGGCGCTGGACAGCATCACCGAGGACCAGATCTTCGAGCAGCTTCGCCGTCTGCCCGGCGCGGTGACCACGATCATCGTCACCCACCGGGTCCACACCCTGGCCGACTGCGATGCGATCTACCTCCTGCGGGCCGGCCGCATCGCCGAAGCCGGCAGCTATGAGCAGTTGCTCAAACTCTCGCCGGAGTTCCGCCAGCTGGCGCGGGCCACGGCGGTCTGACGCCCCCGCAGCTCGGCCGCGCGCATGCCCGACCAACCGCCCCGCTATCTGCTCGTCGCCAGCAACTTCCCGCCGGTCGTGGGCGGCTCGTCGACCGTCTATCAGAACCTCTGCGCCGTCGCCGGCGGCGCGCTGGGCGTGCTGACCGCCAGGCGCGACTACCGCACGCGAAGGCCGCATGACGAGGCCGAGGCCGCCGACGCCGGGGCCGACTATCCGATCACGCGGGTCGAACTGGTGCGCCCGGAACTGGCCCCGGCGGGCGGCCGCCGGCCGCCGTTGCCGCTGCGGCTCGCGTCCGACCTGGGCCTGATGGTCCGCGTCCTGATCACCTTGCGCGGCCTCCTCCGGCGGCACCGCTACCGCGCCGTCATCGTCGGCGAGCTGATCTATGGCGGCTGGATCGGCCTGGCGGCGAGGTACCTGTTCCGCCGCCCCTACCTGGTCTACGTCCATGGCGAGGAGCTGGCCGGCACCGGCGCCGGCCTGTCGGAGCGCCTGAAAGGCCTCTACCTGCGCCAGGCGGCGGCGGTCGTCGCCGTCAGCCGCTTCACCCGGCAGACGCTGATCGAGCGCTTCGCGCTGGCGCCGGAACGCATCGCCTGCATCCCCAACGGCGTCGACGCCAGGCGTTTCGGGCCTCGGCCGGCGGCCGAGGCGCTGACCCGACGTTACCGCCTGGCCGGCAAGAAGGTGTTCGTCAGCGTCGGGCGCCTGATCCCCCGCAAGGGCTTCGATATGACCTTGCGCGCGCTGCCGCGGGTGCTCGAGGCCGAGCCCCTGGCGCATTACCTGATCGTCGGCGAGGGGCCGTCGCGCGGCCCGCTCGAGCGTCTGGCGGCGGAATTGCGCCTGCGCGATCACGTCAGCTTCTGCGGCCAGGTCGGCGACGACGAGCTCGCCGAGCACTACGCGCTCGGCCGCGTCTTCGTCATGGCGAACCGGCGGATGCCCGACGGCGACACCGAGGGCTTCGGTCTGGTCTTCCTGGAGGCCAATGCCTGCGGCCTGCCGGTGATCGCCGGCCGTGCCGGCGGCACCGGCGATGCCGTCAGCGACGGCGAGAACGGGCTTGTCGTCGACGGCACCGACATTGATGCGATCGCCGGCGCGATGCTACGTTTGCTGCGTGATGAGGATCTCTACCGGACCTTGCGGCGGAAGGGCCTGGAGCGTGCCGGAAAATCGGATTGGGAGGCCCGCTGGCGAGAGCTGTCGGCGCTGCTGGCGCGAATCCTGAATTCGTGAGCCGGCTCAGCTAGCCGCCGAGGGGCCGGCGGGCGAGGTCACGGCATGGGCATCAAGCTGAAATCCCTGGCGCGGCGTTCGCTCTACGAAACGGGGGCTCTTGCGGCCTGGCACCGCTGGCGTCGCGACGACACCCTGACGGTGGCGCTGTTTCACCGCGTGTTGCCGGACGGGGATTCGCGCTGGCGGCGGACCGATCCGAGCATCACCCTGTCCGCGGACGGGTTTCGCGATGGCCTGAGCTTCTTGCGCCGCCATTACGAGATCGTCGCGCTTGACGATGTCCTGGCCAACCGGCGGCAGCGACGTCCCCTGCCGCCGCGCGCCTTGCTGATCACTTTCGACGACGGCTGGGCCGACAGTCTCGAAGTCGCCGCCCCGATCCTGGAGGAATTCGGCCTTCCCGCCGCCCTGTTCGCGGCGAGCGACGCGATTCAGGACCAGGACAGCGCCTGGTGGCAGGCCGGCGCGGCCCACCTGGTCCGCAGCGGCGGGGCGCCCGACCGCCTGGTCCAGGCGGCCCAGGACGGCGATGAACTGGCGTTCCTTGACCGCCTGTACCGGATGAGCGTGACCGAGCGCCGGCAGGTTCTGGCCGCGGCGATGAGCCCCGAGCGAGGACGTTGCGGCAAGCGAGAGATGCTGTCTTGCCAGGACTTGCGTTCCTGGCGGGCGCGGGGCTTCGCCGTCGCCGCGCACGGTGCCGCGCACATGCCGCTGACCGCCTTGAGCGAGGCAGAGGTCAAGCGCGACTTGGAGAAAAGTCGCGGCGACCTCGCCCGGTTGCTCGGCGCGGATGCGGCGGCGCCTGAGGCGGCGCTGGCGTTCCCGCACGGCCGCTACGATGACTCCGTGATTCAGATTGCGCGGGACAGCGGGTTCGAAGTGCTCTTCACCTCGGAGCCCTGCGTCAACGCCTTGGATAATGAGGGCCGGTGCTCCGACCTGCTCGGCCGCATCGCCATCGACGCCACGGCGGTCGGCGATGCCGGCGGCCGGCTGCGGCCCGAGCGGCTGGCGAGCTGGCTGTTCGCGCGCAAATCCCGCCGGTTGGATGCCTGAGTTCCCGCCGATCGCTGAGGCGCGGGGTGGAACGGCGACTCACCGCCGGTATGTTACGGACCCGGGTTCGCTTCCCGAGCAACTGGTGCGGCGCTGGCGGGCGCTCCGGCAAGCCGATAGCTCGCTGCAAAGCCCGTTTCTCGACCCCGCCTATGTTCAGGCGGTGGCGGCGTGCCGGGAGGGCGTCCGCCTCGCCGTGCTGGAACGCGACGGCGCGCCTTGCGGGTTCTTTCCCTTTCAATATGCGGACCGGCTGCATCGATGGCTCGGCGCGGCCGAACCGGTCGGCGCGCACATGACCGACGCCGTCGGCGTCGTCGCCGCGCCGGACTGTGGCCTCACGCCGCTGCGGTTGCTGCGCTCGGCCGGCCTCCGCTACTTTCGGTTCACCCACCTCTGCGACGCCCAAGCCCGGCTTGGCCTGCGCGGTGATCGAGAAGAGTGCGGGCTGGCCATCGATCTGCGCCGGGGCCCCGAGGCCTACTGGGCAGCGCTCGGCGCCAGCAACCAGGTCTTGATTGAGGACAGCGAGCGCCGGCGGCGCCGGCTCCGCGAAGCGCATGGTCCGGTTCGCTTCGTCTTCTCTGCCGGGGAGGTGGCAGGCGAGCTGCATCGGCTGATCGACGCGAAGCGGGTTCAGTATCGTCGCACCGGCGCCGCAGACCCGCTCGGCCCGACCTGGACGCGTCGTTTGCTGCAGAGATTGGCCGAGTCGGACGCTGCCGAGTGCCAGGGCCTCCTCTCCACCTTGCATGCGGGCGAGACCTGGGTCGCATCGCACTTCGGATTGCGCTCCGGAGCTCTGCTGCACTACTGGTTTCCGATTTACAACCCGGCGCTGGCGCGCTTCGCTCCCGGCCGGCTGTTGCTGATGTCAATCATCGACGCGGCGCCCGCGCAGGGGATTTCGTTGATCGAACGTGGCGTCGGGACGCAGCCGCACAAACGGGAATTCGCCAACCTGTCGCGCTCATATTATCGCGGCGCCTGGCATGAACCGGGGCCTCGGGCATTCGTGGCGCGAACCCTGGCGTCGTTGAATTGGCGCATCGGTGCGCTGCGGCAACGTCGACCCCGGCAATTCAGCGGCGAGGAAATGCAGGCCTCAAGGCAAGGCGAGAACGGCTAGGGCGCGGTGCGTCCGCGGCTACGTGATGCCCGTGTTCGGCCTGAGGTGCCGCTTCAGCCAGCGCACCGGCGGGGCGGCGGTCAACAGGTACAAGAGGTTGTCCACGGGGGCGTGACCGTAGGTCGCGGCGGTAAACAGCATCCGTGCCCCGGCGGATCTGGAGCCTCGGTAGTAGGCCTCGCGGCCGAGGCTCGCGTACCTGCTGGCAAGGATCCTGCGGCGTTCCTCTCTACTGAGGTCCGACCCCGCTCGATCCAGGTGCCGGCAAATCATCGCCAGAATCGCTTCGCCGCTCGTCGGCGACGTCCGCGCCGTCAGGCTGCCCGGCGTCTCGTGGACGCGAACCAGAACTTCATCGAGCCAGCCCAGTTCACCCCGTATTGCCAGGCGGATCCAGAGATCCTGATCCTCGGCCACCGCCAGTTCGGTGTCGAACGGCCCCGCTTCGTTCAATGCTGAACGGCGCGCGATGACGCAGGGCGTGGCGATGAAGGGGTAGGCCAGCAACGCCTTCCAGGCCTTGGGGCCGGTGATAACGGTGCGCCCGGCATTGACGCGGGCCGGCGCCCCCGGCCGCGGCGAGACCAAGCTGGCCGCGCAAGCGATGAAACTCATTTGCGGTGAGCCTGCCAGAACGGCCATCTGTCGCGCCGTCTTCTCCGGCAGCCACTCATCGTCAGCATCCAGGAAGGCCACATATTCGCCGCGAGCCCGGGCGATGCCCTCGTTGCGAGCCGCGCCCGCGCCGCGATGCTTGGTCAGCGCGATCAGTTCGATCTCGGCCGCTCCATAACCCTCGACTATATGGCCGGTGTCGTCATCGCTGGCATCGTCGACGACGAGCACCTGCAGCGGGCGATAGGTCTGGGCCAGGACGGCATCGAGAGCCCGGCGGATCGTGGCCGACGCATTGCGTGCGGGGATTACGACACTGACGAGGTCTGTCACCGCACCGTCCCGCCTTCGCTCTCCATCTGACGCCTAGCACGCCGCTCTTCGGTGAACGGCGCTAAGCGCCGCGGCCATGCCCGAACACGCGCGGAAGAGAACAGCCGTTGTCCGGCGCCACAGCCGGCACGAACTTTATCACAAGGCACCCATACGCCGGGGAGCTGCCGGCCCGGCGTCCGGTTACCAGCGGCCGTGCGTGTGATGCGAACTGATCCTCGCTCATTGCCCCCCCGCTCCAGCGGACTTTGGCGGCGCGGTCGGAAGCTCCGGAAATGGCGGCAACCTGGCCTCCTTCCGGTTGCGAAAAATGACATTGCCCTTGGCCGCCCCGTCGACCCCGATCTCCTTGGCACCGACGAGGACGTTATCCTTGAGGCTTAGCACGCCGGGCGACTGGCTCAGGATCACGCGGCCGCGAAGCGGCGCCATAGCGAACAGGTCGTCGAGGACGCGCCCGATCCAGGGCAAATCCCTGTCAAATATGATCAGGTTGCCTTCGATCAGGGTGTCGTTGGCGCCGTGCAGCCCGCCCTCGAGGGCGAGCCCGATCATCTGCGAATTGGCGCTGTTGGGGCCCTTTTGCAGAACGTTGTTGCGGATCACCACCTCGCCGCCGTTGGGGACGTCGATGGCGCGGCTGTCCTGACCCTCCAGGCTGGCGATGACATTGCCTTCGATGATGGTTTTTTTCGCGCGGCTTTTGACGCCGTGCCCTTCACCCTGGGTCGATAGCACGCGATTGTTGCGGAAAATGAAGGTGTCGACGGACGTGCCGATGTAAACCCCGTGGGCGCGGCCGTCGCGGCCGTTGCGCTCGAACGTGGAGTTTTCGATCAGCAAGGTGCCGCCGCCCGGGCCGCTCAGGATGCCCTGTTCGTTGTCGTGAAAGTTCACGTTGCGGACCGTCAGATCATCCCCCTCGATGCGAATGCAGGCGCCATTTCGATCCCGGACGGCAATGTCTGAGCATTCGAGGCCATCAATGGTGACTCGCGCCCCAGTGACCACCAGGGCGGCTTTGCCGCGCACCGCCCCGCCACGCAGGTGGGCGCCGGGTTCGGCCTGGAGCGTCAGGTCATCGATGTCGATGACCGCGCCGCGTTCGTAAATGCCCGGCGCCATGATGATCGTATCGCCCGGCCGCGCCGCGGCGACCGCCTGGGCCAGATCGTAGTATGCGCACGCCACGTCCCTGTCGTCCGGCCGACAAACGCGAATTCCTCGGCGCGCGCGCTCTGCAAGGACGATATCGCCACCGTGTTCACGGCCGGGCCGTCCGTCCTTCGCTCGCGCCGGCGGCAAGCGCATTCGGGGGGCATCGCCCGGTCGCGTGTACGCGCTTGCCGTCTCCGGCCCTCGCTTCCCGGCCGCAGCGGTTGGATTTGGCGCCGCGATGGCGGCGAGTCCCGAGGGGATCAGCAACATTGCGGCGACTGCGCCGAAAATCGTGGAGCGATGTCGCACGCATATGCCGCCCCGGGTTCGGGCTGGCCGGCAGTCGTGATCGACCATCGTTGCGCTCAAGGGACTGTTAGTTACTGGCCAGCCATTTGGGGGAGAGGCCAGAATAGGCCGGCGAAGTGCGAATAATCAATTCGCATGGTCGAACGTCTAACCCAATTGTGTATTCTGGATAGAGATTCCATGGCATGCTAGGGTCCGTGATCGCAAAGGCAGCTGGGCGGGAGCGAGCGATTGCTTGGGACGCTCAGTCGCATGAACGGCGGGCCGCTTGCATGGATTTTCTTCCAGGCCAGGGCGACGGGGGCGATGCGCGAAGACGCTGAGAAAATCTTTGCCGGACGGCGTCCCGTTCCAATGGGGCCATAGGCGTGCCCTGGCGTTGGCCGATGGCACGACGGCGGCTTCAATCGCGGGGGAGGGTGCGCCCCGCCGAAGCGGAGCGCGATCTCGCCGCCAGCTCGGTATGCCTTCTCCTCTCGCTTGTCATTTTGGCCGTTGCCCAACCAAGACCCGGCAATGCCGCGCCGATCGTCGGCGAGACACAAGCCGATAACACGATTATCGATTGCAACATTGCCGAGGACGGCACCACATCCTGTGCCGTTGTCAAGGGACAGGCCTCGGTCTGCGCGCGGCGCACCGGGGAGATCATCCGGCGGTCCTATCTGCCGTACGATTACCTGCCGGAACCGCAGGGCTGCACGTTGGACCGCGGCTATTGGCTCGAGCACGGCAAAGACGGTCCGCGCGCCTATGATGAGATCTGGGATCGTGTTGCGGCTGACGGCGCCAAGGCTCCCTTCTTCAACAGCGGCCGCAGCTATGGCGAGATTTTCGCCGACAGCGAAAGCGAGAATCCCTACGATCGCTTGGCGCGCGCTTATATCGGCGCGGAACTGAACCGGCTGAACGGGGCGCGGACACCGACGGAGGTTTCGGAAGCGATCGATCAGGCCGTGGCCCTTCTGATCAGTCAGACAACGGCTTCCGCCGCAGACATGGCTTCCGAGTTCTCCGGGCTTGCCCAGGATCTGGAAGCCTTCGTCGCCGGCAGCAGCGGTGTCGGCCTTTGCACCACTGAGTTTCGCCCTCTGGGCGTGGATGACGTGGGCAAGCCCATTCTCGGCTTGGCCAGCGGCAACACGGGGCGGGTCCAGACCGTCGAGGTGGGCCGCGGCGACGGCGAAGGTGTCATCGAAATTGCGCCGGATGGCGCTGACGATCTCTTTATCATTGCCAGCGAGAGCTTTGCGGTCGAGGACCAGCGCAAAGGCAAGTTCACCCAAACCGTGAATGACTGCGTTGATGTCGAGACCGGCGAGCAAACGACAGCGCGCGTCGGCGAGAATCCGGAACTGCCGTCATTGACGACGGCGAGCTTTCAAGATCAGGCGCGCAACCTCCTGATCATGTTGGCGCTGAACGAGACGCCGATCGACCCGGCTGAGATCGCGCCGGCGGCCGGACCGACATCGACGGCACCCACGACACCGACGAGCGCACCCACGACGGGCTCTATACCGAGCAAGACCAAAAGCTCGATATCGTCATTTCCTTCGGCAACGTTGCCTGCGACAGGCGAGGCTAGCGGCGGCGCTTCGGCCACCGTCGTTGTCCCTAACGTCGTGGGACTGACGTTGACGCAGGCGCAAACGGCGATCGCGGCCGTTGATTTGACCGTAGGTGCCGTGACCGTCGTCAGCGGCAACGATGCGACGCCCGAATTTGGTCTGGTGAGCGTCGCGCTTGCCCAGGACGGCAACTCGATCGTCCAGTCGCAAAACCCGCCGGCGGGCACCATCGTCACGGTGGGAAGCAGCGTGCAGTTGTTCGTGGCGCAGCCGGCGACCGACTTGCCGGAGCCGTCAAGCCTGCCTCTGTTCCTGGTCGCCTTGGCGGTGTTGTTGAGTCTGCTGTGGTGGCGCGCTCGAAGCTCCGCGCGGCAGCCGTAGCGCGCCCGATGCCCGACGGTCAGCCGACCCGGTCCGCTGCCGTCGCGTCTTCCGACCGCCGCGGGCAGTCCCGGCCGATTCTTTACGGCATCGTCGTTTCCGCGTTGCTTGCCGTCGGCGCGGCAGGTGGATGCGACGATATCGGTCCGGCGGAGCGCTTGCAGCGGGCGCAGGCGTTTCTCGACCGGGGCCGCGCCAACGGCGCCGTGGTGGAATTGAAGGAACTGCTGCAGCGCGATCCGAAAAACGCCGAAGCGCGTCTGCTTCTGGCACAGGCGTACCTGTCCCTCAACGAGCTCGACTCCGCCGAGAAGGAGCTTGTTCGCGCCAAGGATCTGGGCAGCGATGCCGCCATCGTCGATTTGCAGCTGGCGCGGGTCTGGTCGCGGCAGGGAGCGAGCGCGAAGATCATCCGCAAACTCGCCATCGGTACCGGCTGGCCGGCGGCGAGCCGTTCGGAAGCGCTGGTGCTGCGCGGCAACGCGCACCTGTTGCTCGGCGAGCCCGAACTGGCAGTCGCCAGCTTCGAGCAGGCGGTGCAACTGCAACCAAACAACCTCGACGGCCTGATCGGCTTGACGCGCGTCGCCCTGAAGAGGGATGACCAGCGGCAACTGGCGAACCTGCTCGAAAAAGGGCTGGGGCTCGCCCCCGATCACTCGTTTTTTCTGGGTGTCCGCTCAGGTCGGGAGTTTGCCGATGGGCGCTTCGAGAACGCGCTTGCTGGCTTTCGGCGGCAGCTGGCCGCCAGCCCCGAAAACGTCGCGGCGCGCATCGCGTTGGTTCAGGCGCTGATGGCGACCGGGCGGCAGGACGAAGCGCGGGGCGAGCTGGAACGGGTATTGGACCGGGCGCCCCGGCATCCGAGCGCCCACTATCTCAAGGCGGTCCTGGACTTGCAGGCCGGCGACTATGATAGCGCACGGCGGCACGGCATGTTGGCCCTCTCGATCCGGCCGGATGACGAGCCCAGCATGCTGATCTCCGGCATCGCCAGCTACGCCCTCGGCCGCTGGCGCGACGCCCGCTGGCACCTGCAGACGCTCTTGCACCGCGGCACGTACCGTGAGATCGCCGAGCCGTTGGTGCAGGAAATCAAGCTGCGAGTCGCCGAGCGGAAACCCGACAAGCCCGACGACGACGCGGCGAGAAGTCTTGCGCGTGACCTGGCTCTTTTCCGCATGTCTCCTCAGGATTTAATGCCTGCGCGAATGGGCGCAGGTGATGATCGGTCCTGGCCGTTGCAACAGGGCGCGAAAGCCCTGCGGAGCGGCAGCGCGGTAGAAGCCGTAATGCGCTTCAACGAAGTTTACGCAAAGGCGCCTGAGCGTCCGCATCTTCTGTTTCTGGCCGTCGCTCATCGCCAGGCTGGCGCCATCGCGCCCAGCCGCGAGCTTCTCGAGCTCTGGCTCCAGGATCATGAAGCAGATCATGAAATCCGCCGAATCGTGGCCGACCTCTACATTTTCGACGGCGAGCCGGAGCGAGCCTTGCCACATCTGCGAGCCCTTCTCGCCACGGACCCGGAGGACGTCATTGCCCTGAACAACCTCGCCTGGGTCCTGCTGCAACACGGCGATACGCTTGAGGCGTTGAAATTCGCCAAGCGGGCCGCCCTTCTGGCGCCCGGCGAGCCGAGGGTTCTGGATACGCTCGGCGTCGCGCACCTGAAAGCAGGCGATGCCAAGCAGGCGCTCTTCGCGCTGCGCCGAGCCGCGCGCAGCACCATAAACGGCCCGGCGACCAAACTGCATCTCGCCGAGGCCTTGCATCGCAACGGCGAGACGGCGGAAGCAAAAGCGCTCTTGCAGAGCGTGCTCGCGAGCACGGGGGCTCAACCCTTTCATAGCGCGGCAGAGCACATTCTGCGCGAGATCGGCGGCTGAGCCTGGCCGGCGTGGCGGCGTCCGTTTGCCGGACGGCTAGCCTTGAGGCCGCGGACGGCGATACGATCCGCTGTCCGACCCAGATGCTAGGCCGAGGTAACCGAGGTTCCGATGTCGCACCGAGCGCCAGCCGCCAAGTATCTCGCCATCTTCATGCTGGTTCTCGGCGCTGGTCTGGTGGCCATGCCGACAGATGGGGCTGCGGCGGACAGCGGCGCTGCCCGGCAGCGTGTTCGCGGTGACGGCAGCGCGGTCGTCAAAGCTCTGCTCAAGCGCGCCGAGGCGGGCGATCCCCTGGCGCAGAACCGCCTGGGCGAAATGTACGAGAACGGCGACAGCGTCGGCCAGGATTTCGTCAAGGCCGCACACTGGTACCGCAAAGCGGCGGATCAGGGACTGGCTTCGGCGCAGCTCAACCTCGGCACGCTCTATGAGAACGGCGAAGGCGTGGCGCAAAGCGACAAGGAGGCCGCGGACTGGTATGCGAAAGCGGCCGCGCAGAACGATTTGCTGGCCCAACTGAGCCTCGGCCTGATGCTCCGCGAGGGTCGCGGCGTCGCCAGGGACGAGCGGAGGGCGGCCGAGCTGTTCCGAGCCGTTGCCGACAAGGGTTATGCCATCGGCCAGATCAACCTCGCCTTCATGTACCTCGATGGCCTGGGCGTCGAGCGGGATCCCGCAAAAGCCTTCGCACTCTTCGCCAAGGCCGCCGCGAAGGGACATCCGGTGGCCCAGAATAATCTCGGCCTGATGCTGCGCGCCGGTCTGGGCGTGCCGAAAAACCTGGACCAGGCGGTGCAATGGCATCGCAAGGCGGCGCTGCGGGGGCTGGCCAACGCGCAGAACCAGCTCGCGCGTCTGTATGAGGACGGAATCGGCGTGACGAGAGATCATGCCGAGGCGGCGTACTGGTATCGCAAGGCGGCGGACCAGGGCGAGGTCGAAGCCCAGGTGCGGCTGGCGGGGTTCTATCGCGATGGCCTGGGCTTGGCCCCTGATCCTGCTCAGGCCATGCACTGGTTCCGCCAAGCCGCCGAGCGCGGCGATTCCGAGGCCCAGCTCAGCCTGGGCCGGCTGTTGGAAACGGGCGCGGCGGGCGCGCCCGACCCGATCGAGGCTTATGCTTGGACGCTGCTGGCCGTCTCCGACTCCGCCCGCGGCGACGAGGCCAAGGCTCGGCTTGGCACCCTCGCCGCCGCCTTGTCGGCTTCCGATCTCAGGGCTGCGGAAAAGTTGGCGGACGAATGGCGCCTCCGAATGACCAGCGAATGAGACCGGCCCGGCCGATCAAAACTAGGGCCTGACGCAGCCCTGCCTGGGATCGTGAATGATGCGGGCTTTTGGCGCTGAGGGCGTCAGCCGCAACTGCTCGCCCGAACAGGCATCGAGCAGAACCTCGCCATCGGTGACGCTGACGTCGAGGGCGATGATCGGCGCCCCCGCCGCGGCATCGAAACGGGCGATGACGACGTCGAACTTGGTCCCGCGCACGCCAAGCGTGGCGGCCGGCGTGTGTATCTTGTAAGCCTTGCCGGGCAGCTTCCCCGAGGCGAAGCGGAACGCCCCCGCCGTCGCCGTCATCACGAAGGTGCTCTTGCTCGGATCGGGATCGAAGACGAAGCGGTCAAGGACCAGCTCGGATTTGGGGCCCATCGTCACGGACGTCTCGTCGAGGAAGACCAGCTGGGTCGCACTTTCCTCCTTCGTCGTGATCTTCTCGTTGTGATAGACGTCGTCCTGCAGCTCAAGCGTACGCAGGGTTCCGTCCGCGGTGCCGGTCACCGTCTTGACCACGACCTTGGCGTTGCCGATCGTCATCGGCTGTGCGCCGGCCGGCATGGCGATAAACGACGCCACCAGCGCAACGGCAAAGTACAGCGCTCCCCTATGGTGCATCGTCTTACCCCGACTTGTGCTTTGTCTCTGCCACGCGGCCTCGCCAGTGCGGCAGCCGCCATGAACCGGGAGGAACCAAAAGCTCCCAAGCAGCGATAGTATCGCCAGTTCGGCCAACAATAAAGAAACTAAAATCGCCGCCGCAAGCCGACCAGCACGCTGTGCTCGATGAATTCGCTGGCGGCGGCGGTCGAACTCTGGGTGCGGAAGGCGTACGAGATGCGGACTTCGACGTCCCGCCAGATTTCATAGCCCAGGCCGGCATTTGCTAAGTACTCGTTATCTACTTGTCCGTCGTCGAACTCGATCCGCTCATAACCGAGCGACGCCCTGGCCGTCACCTTGCGCGACAGCCGCCGCGACAGGCTGAGGTCGACCCGGATATTGGTTTCCTCTTCGCCTGAAACCTGCTTTTCTTCATGCGCGAAGCCGCCCGACAGAGCGATCGTCGTGCGCGTCGTCTCTCGGCGCATAATCGCGGTAAAGCTCCTGATCCGCTCGGTCTCGTTGTCGATGTCGAAGGGGTCGGTCTTGGGGTTGAACGGCGTCTCAAACCTTTCGTCGATGAAGATGTCCCGCTCGTCGTCACGGCCGAGCGCCGAGACCGTATTCGCCAGCCGTTCCTGCGAGGTGCTGAGCGTCTCGTCGTAGACCAGCGACAGACTTGTCCGTGGGCCGATCGCGTGCCGCAGCGTGGCCGTCAGGTAGGTATCGTCGTCGCGGCGGCCGAAGCGGGCTTCGAGCTCGCTGCGCCGGCTGGGCCGCAAGCGAAAGCCCCCGACCGCGACCGGCGCGTCGAACTGGGTGACGTCGCCGTCGTCGAAGTGCTGATAGCCGACCTCGGCCAGCACCTGCAGCCATCTGGTCACCGCATACTCGCCGGAAGCGACGATTTCCGCCCGGGTGACGTCGTCATCCTCCGAGCGCGTGGCCTGCGATACGCTGCCGTCCAGGCCCCATATCAAGCGCTCGTACTTGCGGCCGCTCTCAAGGCCGAAGCTGCCGCGATGCGTGGTCTGATTGGAAACGTCCTGGCTGAGGAAGACCTGCTCCAACGCGTATCTGACTTCCGCGGCCGCATGGCCGCCGAGGTGCGACTTGAACACCGGGCTCAGGCGGTAGGTTTGGACCGTCTCCTGATTGGCCTCCGAGTTGGCCAGGCTCGAGGACAGCACCTGCTGGCTGATCGAAGCGTCGGTCTCGAGGAAAAACCGGTCGCGGGCGAGCTCGAAATCACCGTTCGCGGTGAGCGTGATGTCCTGCGTCACGCCGTCCTCCTGCCCCGCTGTCTGATGCTTGACGGTGATGCCCGCATTCAAGGCGGCATCCATCCGCGCCGAGCGGGCGCGCAGCTCCGCGCCGGGTGTCGCGCGCGTCACGAAGGCCGACTCTTCCCGGTTCGGGCGCTCGAGATCGATATTGGTCGAGTATTCCTCGGTGATCTCGACCGTGGGCGTCACCCTGATCTCGGCCGCGATCGCCGCGGGCCCGTGCGCCAAGACGAGCGCGAGGCCCGCCGCCGCGCCGGTGGCGCAAAGAACGAATATGTGGCGAGACGGCATGGCCGTGACCTAGCGCCGCACCTTGCGTGCCATCGCACCCCAAGCAAATCGCATGGAAGCTCCCCCCTCGCGTGACTGCAGGATTGGTTCTTGCCGAACGGCGTTCTCACGCGCCCTTCAACAATAAACGATCCACCTCAAGCTTTTATAGATGAAACTGATTCGAGCAGCCGGTGGGCGGCGCGCTGTCTCCCGCTCGATCAGTCGCCGTGTCGGGCAGTCTCGGTCAGCAGTCGCCGATAGCGCGTCAGCATGACCTCGAGGTCGTAGCGTTCGCGGGCGCGAACGGCATTGGCGGCGCCGACGCGTTGGCGCAGCGGCGCTGAGCGCGCGAACGCTACGACGGCATCGACGAAGGCCGCTTCGTCGGACGCCGGGACGATGGCAAAGCGGTTCTCGTCCGCGACCATCTCGCCGATATCCCCGACATCGCTCGCCACCACCGGCAGGCTCGCGGCCATCGCCTCCAGGACGCTGAGGGGCATCTGCTCGCTGTCGGAGGTGAGCGCGAAGATCTCGATCCGGGACAGCACGGCCTCGGGCGCGTCGACCTGGCCGAGGAAAGTCACGCGGTCGCCCAACTTGAGCTCTTCCGCCGCGGTCTCGAGCGCGGCGCGCTCGGGGCCGTCGCCTGCGATCAGCAAGTGCAGTGCTTGCCGGCCGGCGGCAACGGCGAAGACGCGGAGGAGGCGGTGAATGTTTTTCTCGGGGCTAAGCCGCGCCAGCGTGCCGATGACGACCTTGTCGCTGTCGTCTCGGTGCCGGGCGGGGGCCGCGAAGCGAGCAGCGTCGACCCCGTTCGGCAGATGGATGATCGCGCTCTCGGGCAGCTTCCATTGTGCTTTAGCCAGCGCCTGCAAGGTTGATGACGGCACGACCAGCCGGCTTCCGCGGACCAGAACCAAACGTCTCAGCCAGGCCCGCCTCGATGGTTCAGGCACGCTAGCCCCGGCGCCGGCAAACCCGTCCTCGCAATGCAGGTGCGGACAAAGCGGAAAAAAGCGATTCGCCAGCCCCGCTTCGATGGCGCCCCAGTTATAGGTGATGAGAACGTCGGGCCGCTCGCGGCGCAACAGACGGCGCAGGCGCGCGAGGTTGCCGAAGTCGATACCTCTGCTCGGCCTGACGGTCGCCTCGGCAAAGCGCAGCCGGTCGGGCCGCTGCACCGTCAGTGCGGCCTCGCGACGGCCGTCGAGCGCCAGCACCGTATGCCGAAAGTCGTCGCCCAGCCCGTCGATCAGGGCGACGACGCGGCGCTGCGTGCCGCCGGGCGCGAAGGACGGCAGGACGTGCAGGAGATGAATGGGAGTTTGCGGCGCTGTCATCTCGGCGGCTCGGCGAGGCCGATCATAGTTCGGTAGTCCGAGGCTTGGTATACGATACTAACGGTCACGCGTGATCGAACTTGGTGTCTCCGCCAACCGGTCCGGTTGCTCGTCTCGATGATCCTGCCGGTGCGCGAATGTTTCGTCTGCTGACATTCACCACGCTCTATCCGAACCGCTGCCAGCCGACACATGGCGTCTTCGTCGAGAATCGGTTGCGGGCGCTGCTGGCCTCGGGACAGGCGAGCGCGCACGTCGTCGCCCCGGTGCCGTACTTCCCGTTCGCAAGCCCCCTGTTCGGCCGCTATGGACGGTTCGCGCGGGTCCCGGCGCGGGAGACGCGCCACGGCCTCTGCGTCGATCATCCGCGCTATCTCGTCGTGCCCAAGGTCGGCATGGCCTGGTCGCCGGGATTGCTGCTCCCCGCCGCCCGCCGACACTTGCAGCGCCTGTCGGCGGCAGGCCACGAATTCGACCTGATCGATGCGCACTATCTCTATCCCGACGGCGTCTCAGCGGTGCGTCTGGCCAGAGAATGCAATCTGCCCGTCGTGCTGACGGCGCGCGGCAGCGACGTCACCCAGATCGCCGAAATGCCCGGGCCGCGCCGGCAGATTCTGGAGGCGGCCCGAGGGGCCGATGCCGTGATCGCCGTCTCGCAGTCGCTGAAGGAGGCCCTAATCCGACTCGGTGTCGACGCGACGCGCATCACCGTGCTGCGCAACGGCGTCGACCTCGAGCGTTTCCGACCGCTGGACCGGGAGGCGGCGCGCCGCCGCTTCGGCTTCAACGCTCCCACGATCGCCTCGGTCGGGCATCTGATCGCGCGCAAGCGGCATGAAATCGTCATCGAGGCGCTGGCATCGCTGCCCGACCTCGAGCTGGCGATCGCCGGGGAGGGGCCCGAGCGGCGCCGTCTCGAGGCGCTGGCGCGCCGGCAGGGCGTGGCCGGGAAGGTCCGCTTCCTCGGCGCCGTCGATCCGGCCGAGATGCCGGCGCTCTTCAACGCGGCCGAGCTGACGGTGCTGGCCTCCTCGCGCGAGGGCATGGCCAACGTGCTGTTGGAATCGATCGCCTGCGGCACGCCGGTGGTCGCCACCGACGTCGGCGGCAGCGGCGAAGTGATCGCCGAGCCGGCGGCGGGAATCCTGGTTGGCGAGGCCTCCGCCGCCGCGCTCGCCGCCGCCATCCGCAGCCTGCTCGACGCACCGCCCGCCCGGGAGCGCACGCGGGCCTACGCCGAACGCTTCGGCTGGGCCGAGACCACCGCCGGTCAGCTCACTCTGTTCCGAAAGATTATGCAAAATTTTGCGCAACGGTGCCATCAGAATTGATGTCAAATTTGAGCGGGAATACCGCGTTGTGTGATGGTGATCACATTTTTAGTAATTGAGTCCTGTAACACTGGATAGCCGCGAAAAATTGTGGTTTGTGGCGGTCGCGACGATGCCTCGCGCCTGAGTAGGTCCCATTTATTGCGGCGGTTGATAATCGACCGCCGACGGACTTCGCGCTCCACCCATTGGGCGATGGTTCATAAGTGATTTCAACAGGTTAATGGACAACTGCGACTTATGAAGACAACATTTCGATGCCTTTGTGCCTCGCTCATACTCATCGCCCTCCCCATCTCGGCCCTCGCCGGCGGCACTTGGCAGCGCTCGGTCGACGGCTGCCAGTTGTGGAACGAGGATCCGCGCCCGGGGGAAACCGTCACCTGGAGCGGTTCTTGCGTCGACGGCAAGGCCGAGGGCAGCGGCACCGCGGTGTGGAGCTTCGAGCGGGCCGGCAGAACGAGCAATGTCCGCTATCAGGGCAAGATGCGCGCCGGCTACCTGGAGGGCGCCGGCATCCTCGAGAGCAGCGACGGCGCCCGCGTCTTCGGCGACTGGCGGCAGGGCAAGCTCAACGGCGAGGCCCGTTATGTCGCCGCCGACGGCGCCCGCTACGAGGGCGAGTGGCAGAACGGTCGCTACCACGGCAAGGGCACCTACTATGCCGCCAACGGCTCGCGCTATCAGGGCGAGTGGCGGAACGGCCTGAAGCACGGCAGAGGCGTCTACGTCTCGGCCAACGGCGAGCGTTACGAAGGGCAGTGGAAGGCCGGCAAAAAGCAGGGCATCGGCGTCTACTACTTCGCCGACGGCAACCGCTACAAAGGTCCGTTCGTCGACGACGCCTTGCACGGCTTCGGCGAGTGCTACACCAAGTTCAGCGCCGAATGGCGCGAATGCGAGATGCGCAACGGCAGGTTCCAGCACTGGGTCCGCTAGTCCGGACAGGTCGCGCCAACGGAGCTCAACCGGCGCCCGATCCGGCGGCCAGGCGGCGCATCGAGGCATCGAAGACCAGCAGCAGCCACAGGGCGGCGCTGTAGTCGCGGCGGCCCGAGCCATGCGCCTTGATCCACCCGGCGACCACGTCAGGGTTGAAGAGCCGCCGCCAGGGCTCATCCCCGCCCTCAGCCAACGCCTGTAACTTCGGGCGCAGGGGGCCGCGCAACCAGGCCGCCAGCGGCGGGCTGAAACCCATCTTCGGCCGGTACAGCACCTCGTGTGGCAGGTAGGGCTCGAGCGCCCGTTTCAGGATCCGCTTGCCCTGGCTGCCCCGGAGTTTCCACGGGCTCGGCAGGTTCAGCGCCCACTCGACCAACTCATGGTCGAGGAAGGGCGCGCGCACCTCCAGCGAGTGCGCCATGCTGGCCCGGTCGACCTTCACCAAGATATCGCCGGCGAGATAGGTCTTGAGGTCGGCGTACTGGGCCTGCCGCAGGGGATCGTCGGTATCGGCGCGCCGTAGTTCGGCGCGCACCACCTCGTCGGCGCGATATCCCGCCAAGTCCCGCCGCATCCCTGAAGAAAAGAGTTGCCGGCGCATCTCCGCCGTGGTCACAGAGACCGAGTTGACGTAGGCCTCGTCAGCTTCGAGGGCGAGTTCATGCAACGTCGTCTTGGCGCGCAGCACCCGCGGCGCCCGGTCCAGCTTCGGATAGCAGCGCGCCAAGGCGGCGAAGAGCGGGCGGCGCAGCCGTGCCGGCAGCAGCGCGCGCGCCTGAGCTTCCCTGAGGTGCCAGAGATAGCGCCGATAGCCGGCGAAAACCTCATCGCCGCCATCGCCGGAGAGGCAGACCGTGACTCGGCGGCGCGCCAGCTCGGCGACCCGGTAGGTGGGCAGGGCCGAGGCATCGCCGAACGGCTCGTCGAACACCGCCGCCAGCCGCTCCAGGCCGATCATCTCGCCGGGGCCCAGGGTCTCACGGAGATGCTCCGTGCCATAGCGCGTGGCCACACTCTGCGCGTAGTCGCTCTCATCGAAGCGGCGGTCGGCAAAGCCGATGGCGAAGCTCTTGATCGGCGATGAGTCGAGCCCCGCCATCATCGCCACGACCGCGCCCGAATCGACGCCGCCGGAGAGGAAGGCGCCGAGCGGCACGTCGGCCACCAGACGCTCCTGCACGGCCTCGCGCAATCGGCCGATCAGCGCCTCCTGGGCTTGACCTTCGTCCGCCGCGCTCGAAGCGAAACGGACGTCCCAATAGGCCTTGATCTCGGCCGCCTCGCCGCGGCGCTGCGTCAGAAAATGCGCCGGCGGCAGCTTGAAGACGCCGTTCAGGATGGTTTTCGGGTCCGGCACGTAGCCGTAGGCGAAGAAGTCCTCGACGGCCGCGGGATTCAATGCGGTTCGGTCGACGCCCGGATGACGCAGCAGGGCCTTGAGTTCGGAGCCGAACAGCAAGGTGCCGTCCGCCAGGGGCGCGTAATAGAGCGGTTTCTTGCCCAGGCGGTCGCGGGCCAGCAGCAGCGTCTCGGTGTTGGGGTCCCAGAGCGCGAAGGCGAACATGCCGCCCAGGCGCTCGACCCCGGCCGCGCCCCAGGCGCTGTAGGCCTGAAGGATGACCTCGGTGTCGCTCTCGGTGCGAAAGCGGTGTCCCTTGCCTTCGAGTTCGCGCCGCAGTTGGCGGAAGTTGTAGATCTCGCCGTTGAAGACGACAACCCGGCGGCGATCCGCCGAATACATCGGCTGGGCGCCGCCGGCGATGTCGATGATCGCCAGGCGCTGGTGCCCCAGGCCGAGGCCGGGTTCGAGATGATAGCCCTCGCCGTCGGGCCCGCGGTGGCGCAGGGTCCCGTTCATGCGCTCAAGCAGGCGCTGCTCGACCTCGCGCCGGCCCGTGCCGTCGAAAATGCCAACTAGTCCACACACGGCCTTCTCATGCCCGACGATGGCAGCGGCGATCGCCGCCCGTTCGGACCTACATCCCAGATGCCACGACGCAATGGCAAGGATCGTTCGCCGGCTGGGATCCGTCGGCGCCGGGCCAGGACGGGCCGGGCAGAACCTCGAGAGCCCCTCGTTGCAACTGATTCGACCGATGCGGCCGCCGGCCGGTGGCTGGGGCGCCAGGATTCGAACCTGGGATCACGGGACCAAAACCCGTTGCCTTACCTCTTGGCCACGCCCCATCGCTGCGCCGCCGCCTAAATGACATGGCGCCGCCCGCAGGTAAAGGCCAGGGTCCGGGGCTGCAACGGCCGGCCGGAGGGTCACGAATCGGCGGCGGCCAGGCGTGTCGCCTGCAGCCACCAGTGCGGCCGCGCCTCGGCCAGCACGGCCGCGCCGCGGCGCGCCGTCTCGAGGTCGGCGAAGAGGCCGAAGCAGGTCGCGCCGCTGCCGCTCATCCGGGCCAGCAGCAGTCCCGGCAGGGCCCGCAAGTCGCCCAGGACGCGGTCGATCTCGGGCGCCAGCCGCCGCGCGGGCGCTTCCAGATCGTTCCGCCGCTCGGCCAGCAGGGCGGCCAGGGCCGCGGCATCGCGCGGGGCCTGACGAAAGCGCGCCGGCGACGCGCCCGCGCCGCGCAGGCCGCGGAAGACCTCCGCGGTCGGCAGCGGCAGTCCCGGATTGGCCAGCAGCAGACCCGCTTGCGGCAGATCGGGCGCCGGCGCCAGCGCTTCCCCGATGCCGCCGACGAAGACCGGGGCCGGCTGACCCAGACAGGCCGGGAGGTCGGCGCCGAGCCCGAGGCCGATCGCCGCCAGCTCCGCCGATGTCAGCCTCAGCTGCCACAGGCGCGCCAGGCCCAAGAGCGTCACCGCGGCGTCGCTGGAGCCGCCGCCAAGCCCGGCGGCCGGCGGCAGCCGCTTCTCCAGCGTGAGTTTCGCGCCCTTGTCGGTGCCGGCGCTGGCGGCGAGCGCGCGGGCGGCCCGCAGCACCAGGTTCTCCGCCGGGGCCGCGAGGCTGCGCCGCAGCGTCGCGGCCAGCGGCCCGGCGGTGAAAAGCTCGAACCCTGGCGCGGCCTCGATCAGCACCTCGTCGCCGAACTCGGCGAAGGCGATCAGGCTGTCGAGGAGATGATAGCCGTCGGCCCGGCGGCCGAGGACGTGGAGATAGAGGTTGATCTTGGCCCGCGCCGTCAAGCGCAAGGCCGCCGCCGGGCTAGCGCTGGCGTTCGTTGCTGGCAACGCTGGTTAGGCCCTTCTCAAGCTTCGCCTTGATTTTCGGGATCTCGGCTTCCTCGGGCTCCAGGCCCAGGGCATGGCGCCATTGAAAACGGGCTTCGAGACGGCGGCCAACCTGCCAATAGGCGTCGCCCAGGTGGTCGTTGATCACCGGATCCTGCGGTTTCAGCTCGACCGCCCGTTCGAGTTGCGCCACCGCACCCTCGAAGTCCTTCAGCTGGTACAGCACCCAGCCCAGGCTGTCGACGATGTAGCCGTCGTTCGGTCGCTGCTCCACGGCCTTCTCGATCATGCTCAGGGCCCGGTCGAGATGGCGGCCCTGCTCGACCCAGGAATAGCCGAGATAGTTCAGCACCAGGGGATGGTCCGGGTAGAGCTCAAGCGCCTTCAGGAAGTCGGCTTCGGCGCGGTCCCATTCGTGGCTGCGTTCCAAGGCCACGCCGCGGGCGTAAAACAGCCCCCAATGCCGCTCCTGCGGCTCGTTCACCCGCGCCAGCGCACGGTCATAGGCTTGGGCGGCCTCGCTGTAGCGCTTGTGCGAGCGCAGCAGATCGCCGAGGCTGATAATCGCGGTCGTCTCCTCGGGCCGTTGCGTGGCCAGGGCGTTCAGCACTTCGACGGCCTTGTCGAGCGCGTCGAGCCGGTCCAGGTTTGCCGCGATTCGGATCCGCGTCTCCAAGTAGTAGGGCGAGGTTTGCGGCACCTTTTCATAAACCGCGATCGCCTCCTCCCAGCGCCGGTCGAGCTCGAGAATTTCGCCCAGAAGAACCCGCGCCGGGTCGAATTCGGGCCGCAGGTAAAGCGCCAGATGGACGTAAATGCGCGCGGCATCGCCACCCCGTTCGCGGGCCAGCGCGCCGGCGGCGCTGTAAAGCGCCTCGCCGACCCCTTCGTTGGCGCTGGCAACGTAGGGAGGCGCCGGACGCTCCGCCTCGAGGTCGACCACGGCCTGGAGCACGCTGGGACTGTCTGCGGCGCGGGCCAGCAGCTCGGCATAGATCGTCTCGGCCGCCTGCGGCTCGCCGTGGCGTCGCAGGAAGGAGCCGTAGGCCAGCGCCGACGCCGTGGAGATGCCGTGCTCGTCGCGGAACTTGGCGTAGGCCTGCCGGGCTCCGTCCGTATCGCCCAGGAAATCAAGGATCAGGGCCGCGTGGTAGGTGCGGAAGGCGGCAAAGGCTTCGCGGTCGCTGAGCTCGTCCAGCATTTTCAGGGCAACCTCACGCTGGCCCTCGCCGGCGGCGCTCCAGGCCAGGATGAGCGGCTTCAGCAGCGCGCCGAAACCGCGCTCCGGCGGTTCGCCCAGCTGGCTCGCGGCATCCGAGTAAAGGCCCTGGCGCACGGCATCGACGGCGAGCAGGATCTCCGCCATGGCCGAGGTGTTCTGATTGGCCAGCAGCCCGTCGGCGAGCGCGATCGCCTCCTCGATCCGGCCGTCCGCCAGCAGCAGCAGGAAGGTGCGGTGCTGCAGGCCGGTGTTGTTGGGATCTTCGGCCAGCGCCGCGGTAAAAAACTGGACGGCGGATTTGGTGTCCCGGGCCGAACGGGCGTAGCGGCCGGCAAGATAGCTGCCGAGCGGCGAATCGACCTGCTCGATGCCGGAGACGACAAAGCGCCTGTCGAGATCGTTTTTCTGCGCGCAGCCCAGCAGCATGCCGCAGGCCAGAACAGGAAGCGCAATGGCCCGAACTCGCGGCCGGCGCCACCGCCGGCCCTTCACCGCCCTCATCCGCTGCCCTCTCGTCCTGCTTCGCCCCGGACCGAACGCGACCTTGCCCAAGACGGCAATCTAATAGCCTCACGGCTGCGGCTTGCAACCCCACGCGTCGCACTTGCGACGGCAGGAGGATCACATGTTCGGGTAATTCGGCCCGCCGCCACCCTCAGGCACCACCCAGTGGATGTTCTGGGTCGGGTCCTTGATATCGCAGGTTTTGCAGTGCACGCAATTCTGCGCGTTGATCTGCAGCCGTGGATTGCCGCCGTCGTCATCGCGCAGAATTTCGTAGACCCCAGCCGGACAATAGCGCTGCTCGGGCGCGTCATAGAGCGGCAGGTTGAGCTCGACCGGCACCCGTTCATCCTTCAAGGTCAGGTGCACCGGCTGGTCTTCTTCGTGGTTTGTGTTGGAGATGAAGACCGACGACAGCTTGTCGAAACTCAAAGCCCCATCGGGCTTCGGATAGTCGATCGGCTGGAAATCCTGCTTCGGCTTCAGGCATTCGTGGTCCGGCTTGCCGTGCTTGAGCGTCCATGGCAGTCGGCCGCCCAAGAGCTGATCGATGCCGTTGTAAAGCGTTCCGCCGACCAGGCCCCACTTGTGGAAGGCGGGCCGGAAGTTCCGCGCCGCGTAAAGCTCGCGGTAGACCCAGGATTGGCGGAAGGCCTCGGGATATTGCCGCAGCTCGGCCGGCGCGGTTTCGCCGCCGCCGGCGGCGCTGAGGGCTTCGAAGGCGGCCTCGGCCGCCAGCATGCCGGTCTTCATGGCATTGTGGCTGCCCTTGATTCGGGGCACGTTCAGGAAGCCGGCAGCACAGCCGATCAGCGCGCCGCCCGGGAACACCAGTTCCGGAATCGATTGCAGCCCGCCTTCGTTCAGCGCCCGCGCGCCATAGGCGACGCGCTTGCCGCCCTCGAGGAAGCGGCGGATTTCGGGGTGGGTCTTGAAGCGCTGGAATTCATCGAATGGCGACAGGTAGGGGTTCTCGTAATCGAGGCCGATGACGAAGCCGATCGAGATCTGGTTATTTTCGAGGTGATACAGGAACGAGCCGCCGTAAGTGCGGTTGTCCATCGGCCAGCCGGCCGTATGCATGACCAGGCCCCGTTGGTGCACCCCGTCCGGCACTTCCCAGATTTCCTTGATGCCGATACCGTAGCTCTGCTGCTGGCAGTCGCTGTCCAGGCCGAAACGCGAAAACAGGGTTTTGCTCAGCGAGCCCCGGCAGCCTTCAGCGAAGAACGTGTAGGTGGCATGCAGCTCGATGCCCGGCGTATAGCTTGCCTTGCGCTCGCCGCTGGCCGAGACCCCCATATCGCCGGTGGCGACGCCTTTGACCCGGCCTTCGTCGTCGTACAGCACTTCGGCCGCGGCGAAGCCCGGATAGATCTCGACGCCCAAGGCCTCGGCCTGCTCAGCGAGCCAGCGGCACAGGTTGCCGAGGCTGATGACGTAGTTGCCCTTGTTGTGCATCGCCCGAGGCAGCAAGAGGCCGGGCAGCGAGATGGCGCCGTGCCCGGTCAGGAAGCAGAATCGGTCGGCGGTGACCGGCGTATTGAGCGGGGCTCCGCGCTCACGCCAGTCGGGGATCAGTTCTTCCAGCGCCCGCGGGTCGAGCACCGCGCCGGAGAGGATATGGGCGCCGACTTCCGAACCCTTCTCGATGACGCAGACGCTGAAGTCCTGCTCGCGCTGCCGACAAAGCTGCTTCAGCCGAATCGCCGCCGCCAGGCCGGCGGGGCCGCCGCCGACGATGACGACGTCGTATTGCATCGATTCGCGTTCCATCGGCTCCACTCCGTACAACGCTGCGGGGCGCCCCCATCGCGTCGAGGCCCGGCCGTCTGTTATGCCGTGCCATCTTGCGCCGGGTCAACGACGAGGCGGCCGCCAGACTTTAGCGGGCCGGCGCCCCGTGTTAGCTTCCGGCCATGAGCCGCGAGATGGGGTCGCGCGAGATCCTGGCCTGGTACCTGGACGCCGGCGTCGACGAGGCGATCGCCGAGGCGCCGGTCGACAGGCTGCGAACGGCGGCTGAACCGACGCCGCCCGCAGCGATCCCGACGACGCCGACAGCGCCGCCGCCCCGGCCGGCCCCCAGTCCCGGCCTGGCGCTCGACAACCCTGAGGCTGCGGCAGCGGGCGCCGCCGCGCTCGCCGCCGCGGCGCAGGATTTGGACGCCTTGAAGGCGGCGCTCTCGCGCTTCGACGATTGCCCTCTCAAGTGGACCGCGAGCAACCTGGTCTTCGGCGATGGCGCGCGCGATGCCGCGGTGATGTTCGTCGGCGAGGCGCCCGGGGCCGACGAGGATCGCCAGGGACTGCCGTTTGTCGGCGTCAGCGGCCGCCTGCTGGATCAGATGATGGCCTCGATCGGCCTCGACCGCGGCTGCGCTTACATCACCAACATCCTGCCCTGGCGGCCACCGGGAAACCGCAAGCCGACGCCGGCGGAGACAACGATGTGCCTGCCCTTCATTCATCGGCATATCGCGCTGCTACGACCGAAGCTTCTGGTTTTCCTCGGCGGCACCGCCTCGGCGACGCTCTTGAACCGGCGCGAAGGCATCACCAAGCTGCGCGGCCAGTGGCTCGACTACGAGTACGACGGCGTTTTGATTCCGGCGATGCCGACCTACCATCCCGCATTCCTTCTGCGCAGTTCGGCGCTCAAGCGCGATGCCTGGAGCGATTTCCTCGCCATCAAGCTGCGGCTCGCCCAGGCGGGTTGAGTCCCTAGTTCTCGCTCCAGCTGAAGAACAGATCACAAGATGTCGATTCGCCGGGCGTAACATTTGTTGAAACCTGCCGCGATATCCACTAAGAGACTTGACCCATGACGTGGGCGATAGACCTGAACGTCAGGGAGGGAGCGCGTCGGCTCGCGAGATCATCGCGAGGCGTGGCCGGCTGTGCCCCTTTCCTTTCCGTTGTGCTGGCCGCCGCCACGGCTGCGGCAGCGTTCGGCTTGGCCGGACCCGTCCTGGCCGAAGCGACGACGGAGCTTTCCAGCCTGCCGCTGTTCGAGCCGTTGCCGCCGCTCACCGGCACGCCGCGCGTGCTGACCGACGATGACGTGGCGCGATATGCGAAGATTTTCCGGCTGCAGCGCAAGGGCGACTGGGAGGCCGCGGACCATGAAATCGCCGGACTGAAGAACCGGGTGCTGATCGGGCACGTGCGGTTTCAGCGCTACATGCATCCGACGGCCTATCGTTCCCGGTACGACGAACTCAAGGATTGGCTCGACCACTACGCTGACCTGCCCGAGGCGGCCCGAGTATATCGGTTGGCGCTGAGGCGCCAACCAAAGGGAGCGCCCTTGCCGAAGGAACCGACGGGCATAGAGCTCTTCCTCGGCACCCTCAGCGAGTCCGGCGGGGTGGGCGACGCGTCGAGCAGGCGGCCGAGCCTCGATCTGTCCGAGCACGAGCGCCGGGCGCTGGCCGACATCGACCTGCACGTCGGCAAGGGCAAGCCGGACGCGGCCCTGCACGAGCTCGGAATCGTACACAAACGGCGAGCGCTTTCGGAGCGCGCCTACGACGCTGCCCTATCCCGGATCGCCACGGGGTATTTTTTTGAAGGCAAGGACGAGGAGGCGCTGGCCCTGGCCTCGCAGAGCGCGGAGCGTTCGCGCCTTTTCATCGAGGCGGCGGACTGGGTCGCCGGCCTTGCCGCTTGGCGGCTGCGGCAGCTCTCCCGGGCGCAGTACCATTTCGAGGCGCTGGCGCGCTCGAAGACGGCCTCGCTCTGGAAGGTCTCCGCCGGAGGCTACTGGGCGGCGCGCAGCTATCTGGTCGACCGTCAGCCGCGCAAGGTGAACCCGATGCTGACGCTGGCGGCCGCGCACCCGCGCACCTTTTACGGCCTGCTGGCGGCGCGTTGGCTCGATCAGCATGTCGACTTCGATTGGGACCGCCCGCCGGTGACGCAAAGCGAGATCCTGGAGCTGATGCGGACGCCGGCGATCAAGCGGGTGATCGCGCTGGCTCAGGTCGGGCGCCACGACCTGGCCGATCTGGAGCTGCGCGGGATCTACTTGAGCGGGCGCGAGGCGCTGGGCACGGCGCTGGTCGGCCTCGCCAATCGGCTGCAGATCCCAGCCACCCAGCTTCGCCTGGCAAAGAGCTATTTCAATGCCGGCGGACCGACCTTCGATGCGGCGCTGTTCCCGATGCCGCCCTGGCAGCCGGCGGGCGGCTACCAGGTCGATCGGGCGCTGATCTTCGCCCTGATGCGCCAGGAATCCGGATTTGACGTGAAGGCCAAGAGCCAGGCCGGGGCCCGCGGGCTGATGCAGCTGATGCCGGCGACGGCGAGTTTCGTCGCCAACGACGCATCCCTGGTCGGTCACGGCAAGGACAAGCTGCTGGCGCCGGAATACAACATCGAGATCGCGCAGCGCTATCTCGACTATCTGCTGAACGACCGCAATGTGCGCGGCAACCTGATCTACCTGGTGGTGGCCTACAACAGCGGGCCGGGCAAGCTCGCCAGATGGCTGAAAACACTGAAGCACGACAACGATCCGCTGCTGTTCATGGAAAGCATTCCCTCGCGCGAGACCCGGTTCTTCATCGAGCGGGTGCTGACCAACTTCTGGATCTATCGCGCCCGCCTGCGCCAGGACACGCCGTCGCTCGACGCCATTGCCGCCGGCCTCTGGCCGTATTATCTGAATCTCGACCGGGACGAGCTCGAGATGGCGCAGACCGATGGCCGGAATTGACGAAACCATTCCCTTTCGCGCCGTCCGCATCGCCGTCCTGACCGTCTCCGACACGCGCGGCGTCAAGGACGACAAGTCCGGCGACCTGTTGGCCGCGCGTATCCGCGAGGCCGGGCACCAGCTGGTCGAGCGCGCCCTGGTACGCGATGAAAAGGTCGCCATCCGCCAGCGGCTGGAACGCTGGATCGCCGATCCGGGGGTCGAAGTCGTGATCGCCACGGGCGGCACCGGCGTCACCGGACGGGACGTCACGCCCGAGGCCTTCCACGAGGTCTACGAGAAGGAAATCGCCGGCTTCGGTGAGCTCTTCCGCATGCTCAGCTTCAAGCTCATCGGCACCTCGACGATCCAGTCGCGGGCGACCGCGGGTGTGGCCGGCGGCACCTATCTCTTCGCCTTGCCGGGCTCGCCCGGGGCCTGCCGGGACGGCTGGGACCAGATCCTGAAGGACCAGCTCGACATCCGTCACAAGCCCTGCAATTTCGCCGAGCTCATGCCGAGGCTGCGGGAGCACGAGGCGCCGGCGGCCGAGTGAGCGGCGCCCGATCCGTGCCGGTTAAGCGGGCGAAGTCGGCGCCTGTATCGACGTCCCAAAGTTGCGCGGTCATCGCCACCCGCATCCCGAAGGGCAGATTGCCGAGAGTGTCGTCGAGGGCGTGCCGGCTTGACCAGCGCACTTGGCGGAACCAGCGCTCCGGCCGTCGCCGGCCGCGGGTTCCGACCAGCCAGTAGCCGCCGTCCTCGGCCGGCCCGAAGACGGCGTCCGCCGCCGCCAGGGCGCGGAAGGCGCGGCCGACCGCCTCGGCGCCGAGATCGGGAACGTCGCTGCCGACCAGCAGCACCGACGCCGGCTGAAAGCGGCGCAGCGCCCGGGCCATGCGCTGGCCGAGGTCGCCCGGGCCCTGACGGGTCCGTGGCACGGCGATCGGGACCACCCGGGCCCGCCGGCCGAGCCGGTCCGGGGTCAGCGCCAGTACCAGGCGCCAGCGGCCGTCCCGTGCCAGCCGCCGCACCGTCGCGGCGGTGGCTTGGCGATGAAAGCGCCAGGCCTGCAGGCAGCCGATGTCGCGGGCCAGGCGCGTCTTCACCGCCCCAAGCTGGGGCGCCCGGGCGAAGACGATGACCACCGGCCGACGCCTCATCCGTAAAGCCGGGCCACGGCCCGTGCCGGCACCCCCAGGCTGTAGAGGGTCAGACAGAGCAGATTGCGCGTGCCGCGGGCGAGATAGCCGGAGCGGCGATAGCGCACCGCCGAGGTGATCGCGGGCGTTTGGAGCAGGTGCAGGCGCCGGCGGCCGATGCGGCGCGCCAGCTCGACGTCCTCCATCAGCGGCAGGTCGCGGAAACCGCCGAGCCGGCGGTAGAACGCCCGCGAGATCAGCAGCCCCTGGTCGCCGTAGGCCAGGCCGAGCCAGCGGCAGCGCAGCGCCACCAGGCGCTCCAGCCGCCGCGACGCCGCGGCCGCGTCGTCGAGGGCGAAGCGGAACACGGCCGCGCGTTCGGCATTGGCCGGATCGGCGATGAAAGCTCTGGCTTCCTCCGCCCAACCCTCGGCCAGCACCGTGTCGGCGTGCAGGAACATGAGCCACTCGGAGCCAGCCGCCGCGGCGCCTTGACGGAGCTGACGGCCGCGCCCCTTCGGGCCGATAATGCATTTTGCGCCGGCCGCTCGTGCCAGGACGGCGGTTTCGTCGCTCGAGCCGCCGTCGGCGATAACCACCTCGCCCACCAGACCCTGCGCCCGGCCCTCGTCGAGCGCCGCCAGGCAGCGCGGCAGCTCGGCGGCGGCATCGAGGCTCGGGATCACCACGCTCAACATGGCTTTCACTATAGCCGAGCAAGCGGAGCCTGGGAGGCTTAAATGTTCTTGTTATGTTCTTATCTTGGGGTAAGATGGGCGCATGGTCAGGAATGAAAGCACCCGGATCGAAGCCGCGGCCCGGCGCGGCCGCGGCTCGATCAGCAACGCCAGCGGACGCTTTGAACGCCGGACCCGGCATTGCTTCGATGACGGCTGGGACAGCGCGGGCCTGCCGTTGCCGCCGCTGCGCACCATCCTGAGCGAGGACAAGAGCCGCAGCATCATCGCCCGCAACGATTCGCCCGATGTCGGCTTCGAGCAGTCGATCAACCCCTACCGCGGCTGCGAGCACGGCTGCGTCTACTGTTTCGCGCGGCCGACCCACGCCTGGCTCGGGCTTTCCGCCGGCCTCGATTTCGAGAGCAAGCTGTTCTTCAAGCCGCGGGCCGCCGAGTTGCTGGAGCGCGAGCTGCGCGCGCCCGGCTATCGCTGCCAGCCGATCGCCATGGGCACCAACACCGACCCTTACCAGCCGGCCGAGCAGCGGCTCGAGATCACCCGCGCGCTGCTCGATGTGATGCTGCGCTTTCGCCAGCCGGTCAGCATCGTCACCAAGTCGCAGGCGATCCTGCGCGACCTCGACTTGCTCTCGGATTTGGCGGCGGACGGCCTGGTCAAGGTGGCGCTGTCGGTGACGACGCTGGATCGCCGCCTCGCGCGGCGGATGGAGCCCCGGGCGGCGACGCCGCAGCGGCGGCTGGCGGCGATGCGCCGCCTGGCCGGGGCCGGCATCCCGACCGGGGTCATGGTGGCGCCGGTGATCCCGGCCATCAACGACGCCGAGATCGAGGCGATCCTGGCGGCGGCGGCCGAGGCCGGGGCGAGCGGCGCCGGCTACGTGCTGCTGCGCCTGCCCTTGGAGATCAAGGAGCTCTGGCGCGAGTGGCTGGAGGAGCATTATCCCGAACGGGCGCGGAAGGTGATGGGCCTGATCCGCCAGAGCCGCGGCGGCCGCGACTACGATGCCACCTTCGGGCGGCGGATGAAGGGGCAGGGGCCCTACGCCGCCCTGATAGCCAGGCGCTTCCGCCTGGCCCGCAGGCGCCTCGGCCTGGAGCGCGAGGGGCCGCCGCTCGACTGTTCCAAGTTCGCGCCGCCGCCTCGGCCCGGAGATCAGCTGACGTTGCTCTGACTAGTCGCCCGGCCTCTGCAGCTGGCTTGCCTGATGTCACGCCCGTCTAATCGGCCTAGCATCCGGCGATGTCGCTGCCGCTGTCATCGCCCCGGCGCCGCCGCATCGCCGCGCGGCTGCCCTTCTACTACGGCTGGGTCGTCATCGCCGTCGCCTTCATCACCATGGGCATCGGCGTCAACGCCCGCACCGCCTTCTCGCTGATCTTTCCGCCGATCCTGGACGAGTTCGGCTGGCAGCGCGGCGAGACCGCGGCGACCTTCTCGGTCGGCTTCGTCACCGCCACCCTCTACGCGCCGTTCCTCGGCATGATCTTCGACCGTTTCGGCATCCGCCTGATGCTGCCGCTGGGCGCCCTCTTGGTCAGCACCGGCTTTGCCCTGGCGACCCTGGTCAGCGAGATCTGGCAGCTCTACCTGACGCTCGGCGTCATGGTGGTCGGCGGCAGCATCAGCCTGACCTATATCGGCCACTCCATGTTCCTGCCGAACTGGTTCCAGCGCCGGCGCGGGCTCGCCGTCGGCATCGCCTTCTCCGGCGTCGGCGCCGGCTCGATCGTACTGTTTCCGCTGCTGCAGGACGTCATCGCCGCCGCCGGCTGGCGCCAGGCCTGCTGGGCGCTGGCCATGCTGCTGGTGCTGGTCGTCCTGCCGCTGAACCTGCTGTTGCAACGCCGCCGGCCGGAGGACCTGGGTCTGCTGCCGGACGGCAACGAAGCATCGGACGCCAGCCGGCCGAGGACCGCGGCGCCGGATACCATCGTCGACCCGGTCTGGGCGGCGACCGAGTGGACCTTGCCGCTGGCCCTGCGCCGGGCGCGGTTCTGGTGGCTGTTCGCCGGCTTCGGGGCCGGCCTCTTCACCTGGTACGCGATCCAGGTGCACCAGACCCGCTACCTGATCGAGATCGGCGTCTCCGCGGAGCGAGCCGCGCTCGCCCTCGGCCTGGTCGGGCTCTGCGGCGTCGGCGGTCTGGTCGGGCTCGGGCACCTCTCCGACCGCATCGGCCGCGAGTGGATCTGGACCTTGAGCGCGCTCGGTTTCGTGCTCTCGTGCCTGCTGCTGCTGGCGCTGCAGTACCGGCCAAGCCTGGGGCTGGTCTATGCCATGGTGGCGGCGCAGGGGCTGGGTTATGGCCTGTCGCCGGTCTACGCGTCGATCCCGGCCGAGCTGTTCCAGGGCAGGCGGCTGGCCACCATCTACGGCGTCCTCAGCCTGGCGGCGAGCCTGGGGGCCGCCGGCGGGCCCTGGGTGAGCGGGGTCATCTACGACCGGGCCGGCAGCTATGCCCCGGCCTTCTGGCTCGCGGCCGCGGTCAGTCTGTTCTCCATCCTCTGTGCCTGGCGGGCGGCGCCGCGCAAGGTCCGCCTGGTCGCCGGCCAGGCGGCGAAGCGGCAGGCACGGGCGAGCGCGTGCGGAGGCAGCGATGACTGACACGGCCCGGATGCGCGCCATGGTCTTCCGCACCGGCACGGCGCGGCTTAGCGAAGAGCGTTGGGCCCGACCCGAGCCGGCGGCCGGGCAGGTGCTGATCGAGGTCGCCGCCTGCGCCGTCTGCCGCACCGATCTGCACATCCTCGACGGCGAGCTGGCCGACCCCAAGCAGCCGCTGATCCCCGGGCACGAGATCGTCGGCCGCGTCGTCGCCATGGGCGGCGGCGTCGACCGCTTCGAGCTGGGCCAGCGGGTCGGCGTGCCCTGGCTGGGCTGGACCTGCGGCGGCTGTCCCGATTGCCTGGCCGGGCGCGAGAACCTGTGCGGGCGGGCCCGCTTCACCGGTTACACCCTGGACGGCGGCTATGCCGAATACGCGCTCGCCGATCAGCGCTATGCCTTCGCCTTGCCCGATTCCTATTCCGACGTCGAGGCGGCGCCGCTGCTCTGCGCCGGCCTGATCGGCTATCGCTCGCTTCGCCTGGCCGGCGATGCGGCCCGCGTCGGCATCTACGGCTTTGGCGCCGCCGCGCACATCGTCGCCCAGGTCTGCCGGCATCAGGGCCGGGCCGTCTACGCCTTCAGCCGTCCGGGCGACAATGCGGCGCAGGCCTTCGCCCGCCGCCTCGGCGCCGTCTGGGCCGGCGGCTCGGACCAGCCGGCCCCGGAGCCGCTGGACGCGGCCATCATCTTCGCCCCGATCGGCGCCCTGGTGCCGGTGGCCCTCGAGGCCGTGCGGCCCGGCGGCAGCGTCGTCTGCGGCGGCATCCACATGAGCGACATCCCGGCCATGCCTTACCGCCTACTGTGGCGCGAGCGCATTTTGCGTTCGGTCGCCAACCTGACGCGTCGCGACGCCGAGGAGTTCCTGACCCTGGCGCCGCAGGTGCCGATTCGAACCGAGATCGAGGCGTTGCCTTTGGCAGAAGCCAATACGGCGCTCGACCGCCTGCGTCGCGGCGCCTTGAGCGGGGCGGCGGTGCTGCGGGTGCGATAGCGGCGCGGTGGACGAGTGGCGCGGCCCGCTGCTATAGAATTTTGATCTATGCACACCGGCACCCTCCTCGACATCGCCACCATCGTCTCCGCGGCCTTGATCCTGGGGCTGTTTTTCCAGCGGCTGCGGCAGCCGCCGATCGTCGGCTACATCCTCGCCGGTGCCGTGCTCGGCCCCTCCGGCGTCGGCCTGATCGAGGATCGCGAGGCCGTCGGCATGCTGGCCGAGCTCGGCGTGCTGCTATTGCTCTTCGTCATTGGCATGGAACTGTCGCTGCGCGGCTTCAGGCGCGTATACCGGGTCGCGCTGTTGGGCTGCGGCCTGCAGATCCTGGTCTCGGTCGGGGTCATGATGCTGCTGTCCTACGCCTTCAAGTGGCCGACCCCGCTGGCCGTCCTCCTCGGCTTCGTCGGCGCCTTGTCCAGCACCGCGGTGGCCTTCAAGATCCTCGAGGACATCGGCGAGCTCAGGACCGAGGTCGGGCGCACCGCGGTGGGCGTGCTGATCGCCCAGGACTTGGCGGTGGTGCCCATGCTGCTGGTCCTCGACGGCCTTGCCGGCAGCGGCGAGAGCGCCTGGGTGCCGATCGTCAAGGTGCTGGTCGCAGTCGGTTTGCTGGTGGTCATGATCGCCTACCTGACCCGGCGCGAGCGCGTCCACCTGCCGTTCATGACCAGCATCGGCGACAACCGCGAGCTGACCGCGATCGTGGTCCTGGCCTACTGCTTCGGCGCCGCCCTGCTGTCGGCGCTGTGTGGCCTATCGCCCGCCTATGGCGCCTTCCTGGCGGGGCTGTGGATCGGCAACAGCCACGGCCGCGGCCCGGTGCTGGCCGCCGCCATGCCGATTCAGGCGGTGCTGCTGATGGTCTTCTTCCTGTCCGTCGGGATGTTGGTCGATGTCGGCTATATCTGGGCCAATCTGGCCCCGGTCGTGGTGCTGTTGATCGTCGTCACCCTCGGCAAAACATTGCTGAACGTTGCCATTTTGCGGCTGGCCGGCGAGCCCTGGCCGCGCGCTTGGCTCGCGGGCATGGTCATCGGCCAGCTTGGCGAGTTCTCCTTCCTGCTGCTGGCGACCGGGACCAATAGCGGGTTGCTTTCGCCCGACCACGAACGGCTGATTACCGCGATCATCGCCATCAGCCTGATGACGAGTCCGCTCTGGCTGGTGACCGAGCGCAGGCTTCACCGTTTGGCACAAAGTGGTATCTTCGGCTTCCGTCAGGTCTTGCGTCAGGTCTATCGGGGCGAGATCCGGGCGGTTAGCGTGCTGACCCATCAGATGATGGCTGGCGCCGGCGCGGTGGTGCGGCAATCGCTGAAGCTCGGTGAGAGCGGCGTTGAGGCCTATCACCGGCTTCGCGGTGAAGCGGGCGAAACCGAGGCCGAGCCGGGACAGCAAGCTCGCGACGTCGGTTTCGAGACCGTGGTGACGGCGGGTGACGGCGGGGGGAAGGGGGATGAAACGAAAACCTGATGAAAGCCACGAACGCGCCCTCGGCGGCATGGTTGCCGGCGTGGACGAAGCCGGGGTCGCGCCGTTGGCTGGACCGGTTGTTGCCGCGGCGGTCATTCTCCGGCCCGGCCACGGGCTCGATGGCGTGGCTGATTCGAAGACCTTGGCGCGCTCGGTCCGCGAGCGCCTGTACACCGAGATCATGGCCGCCGCCTGGGTCGGGGTCGCGCAGGCCAGCGTCGCCGAAATCGACGACCTCAACATCCTCGGCGCCACCATGACGGCGATGCAGCGGGCCGTTGCCGTCCTGCCGGTGGTGCCGAATGCCGTTCTGATCGATGGCAACCGGGCGCCGGCGCTGGGCTGTCCGACCGGCACCCTGGTCGACGGCGACGCCCTTTCCACCAGCATCGCCGCCGCCTCGATCATCGCCAAGGTGACGCGCGACCGCCTGATGTGCGACCTGGCGCTGGAGCACCCCGGCTACGGCTGGGAGCGCAACGTCGGCTACGGCACGCCGGAGCATCGTCAGGCGCTGCACCGGCTCGGTCCCACGCCCTATCACCGATGCTCGTTTGTACCTGTCAAGCAAGTTCTGGAATCTCGTTTAAGTATCTGAGTCAAAAAAATTTATTGACCCTAGGACTCGGCTGACTCATGCTGCGCGGCCGTTATGTCTGGGCTCAAGAAATTCCGCGACCGCATCCTCCTTGGCGACTGTGTCGAGGTGCTTCGCCGGCTGCCTGAAGCGTCGGTCGATCTGGTCTTTGCCGATCCGCCTTATAACCTGCAGTTGGCTGGCGAGCTGCGCCGTCCCAACGACAGCCGGGTCGACGCGGTCGAGGACGAGTGGGACCGCTTCGACAGTTTCCTGAGCTACGATGAGTTCACCCGCGCCTGGCTTGTCGCGGTGCAGCGGGTGATGAAGCCGACCGGGACGCTGTGGGTGATCGGCAGCTATCACAACATCTTCCGCATCGGCACGATCCTGCAGGATCTCGGCTTCTGGATTTTGAACGACATCATCTGGCGCAAGTCCAACCCGATGCCGAATTTCCGCGGCCGTCGCTTCACCAACGCCCACGAGACGCTGATCTGGTGCGCCAAGGACGAAAAACAGAAGCGCTACACCTTCAATTACGACGCCATGAAGGCGCTGAACGACGAGTTGCAGATGCGCAGTGACTGGCTGTTGCCGATCTGCTCAGGCGCGGAGCGGCTGCGGCTCGACGGCCGCAAGGTGCACTCGACGCAAAAGCCGGAAGCGTTGCTCTTTAGGGTTCTGCTGGCGGCGAGCAACCGGGGCGACTACGTCCTCGATCCGTTCTTCGGCACCGGCACCACCGGCGCGGTGGCGAAACGACTGGGCCGGCGCTTCATCGGCATCGAACAGGAACCGCGCTACATCGAGATCGCCCAAGCCCGCATCGCCGGGGTGGAGTCGATCGCGGAGGACGAGCTGGAAGTCACCGCGTCCAAGCGCGCCGCACCGCGCATTCCCTTCGGTTGGGTGGTCGAGCGCGGCCTGCTGGCCCCGGGCGAGCTGCTCTACGACCCGACACGCCGCTACGTCGCCAAGGTCCGCGCGGACGGAACCTTGGTCAGCGCTGATGCCGCCGGCTCGATCCACCAGATTGGCGCCCAGGTACAGGGTCTGAGCGCCTGCAACGGCTGGACCTTCTGGTGCTTCGAGCGTCAGGGCCGGCTGGTCTCGATCGACGTCTTGCGCCAGCGCCTGCGGGCGGAGCTGGCCTAGCCGGAGAACAGGGGCCCGCTACCGCGCTCGAGCGCGTGGCGAATTACTTTTCGGGTCAGCGTCGGCAGCGCCTGATCGCCGAGCTGGTCCAGCCGGCACCAGACGCCCTCGCAGGCCCCGGGACACGTTACCGTCGCCGCATAAAGCTTCAGGCTCAGCCGGAAGTGGGTGAAGCCGTGCGCGACGTCGCCGGCGATCGCGCGCCACCGCTGGCCGCCGATCGGCGCTTGGCGCAGGGCTTCGTGCTCGCTCCACGGCTCGTCGCGCCAGGGCGTCGACGGCACCTCCATCATGCCGCCCAGAAGGCCCCGCTCGGGCCGCCGGCGCAGCAGCACCGCGCCGTCCGCGCCGACCGTCCAGAAAACCACGCCGTGCCGCTCGGGGCGGGCCTTCTTCGGTTTGCGGCGCGGCAAGTCTGCGGCCAGTCCCCGCGCCTGCCCGGCGCAGCCCTGTCGCCAGGGGCAGCGCCCGCAGAGCGGCCGCCGCGGCAGGCAGACCGTGGCCCCCAGGTCCATGACCGCCTGGGCATAGTCGCCCGGCCGCCTCGCCGGCGTCAGTGCCGCGGCGAGCTCGTGCAGTTCCGCCTTGGCCAGGGGCAGCGGCGTCTCAATTGCGTGCAGCCGGGCCATCACCCGCTCGACATTGCCGTCGACCGGGGTCGCCGGCTGCTCGAAGGCGATGGCCGCGATGGCGGCGGCGGTGTAGGGACCGATGCCCGGCAACGCCCGCAATTCGGCTTCGCTTTCGGGAAAGCGGCCGCCGTGCTCATCCGCCACCGCCTTGGCGGTACGATGAAGGTTGCGTGCCCGGGCGTAGTAGCCAAGGCCCTGCCAGGCGTGCAGTACCTCGTCGAGTTCGGCCGCGGCCAGCGCCTGCACCGTCGGCCAGCGGGCCAGGAAGGCGCGGAAATAGGGGCCGACGGTTGCCACCGTGGTCTGCTGCAGCATGATTTCGGAAAGCCAGACCGGATAGGCGTCCGCGGCTTCGCCGGTTGGGGCCCGCCACGGCAATTGCCGGCGATGACGGTCGTACCAGCGCAGCAGGCCCTGGACCAGGCGGCGGCGCTGCGCTGGGGATGGCGGGTTCGCTGGCATCTTCATACCCTGTCGGCAGGACATCCGCTGGCGGCGTCGGTCCGGTTGGGCGAAGATGCCCCGATGGCGACCAGATCATCAAGCGGCGGGCCGCGCCAGGTCGGCAGCTACCTGGGCAAGATAACCCGTCCGGCGCTGGGCAAGCGCGGTCTCAGCGAGGCCGAGGTGGTGCTGCGTTGGCCGGAGATCGTCGGCCCGCAGCTGGCCCGGCAATGCCTGCCGGAAAAGCTGAGCTATCGGCGCGGCGCCACCGGCGGCGGTATCTTGCAGGTTCGCGTCGAGCCGGCGGCGGCGACCGTGGTCCAGCATCTGGAGCCGCAGATCCTGGAGCGGGTCAACACCTACTACGGATATCGCGCGGTGGCCCGGTTGCAACTGCGCCAGCAGCCACTGCCGAAGGCGGCAACGGCGAGGCGCCAGCCGCCACGGCGGCTGACCGACCGCGAACGGGCGGCGCTACGGCGCGCCGTCGCCGGCGGGGGCGATTCGCCGCTCCGCTTGGCGCTGCTGGCCCTCGGCGAAAGCGTCCTCGGCCGCAAGTCCGACTGACCCTGTCGCTGCTCGGGCTCCCTGCCTTCAAATCGCCCGAAATCCGGTCTATTTAGGGGTCCATTGGGCGCCCGCGGCACGGCGCGGCGGCGGCGAGACTGATCCTTGTGGCCATGCCGCGCCGGACCTATAGTTGCACCATATGTTGGGGGTAGAAGGAATGCTGACCCAAGTTAAGACGTTTGCTAGTGCGGTTCCTTTGGCCCTGGCACTGTTCTTCGCCTATCCCGCCGCGGCTGCGAGCGACGAGAAAGGCTACGCCGCGGGCGAGATGGCGCTCGGCTCCGCCGAGGCGCCGGTGACGATCATCGAATACGCCTCGATGACCTGTCCGCACTGCGCCACCTTTCACAGAGAGACTTACAAGGGGCTGAAACAGAAGTACGTCGACACCGGCAAGGTGCGCTTCATATTCCGTGAGTTCCCGCTCGACGGCCTGGCGCTCCGCGCTGCCATGTTGGCGCGCTGCTCGGGCGAGGACCGCTTTTTTCCGATGCTCGACGTGCTGTTCAGCCAGCAGCGGTCGTGGAGCCGGGCCGAATCGCCGATGCTGGCGCTGGCCAAGATCGCCCGCCTGGGCGGCGTCAGCCAGGAGCGCTTCGACGCCTGCATGGCCGACGATTCTCTGGCCAATCTCGTGCTGCAGAACCGCATGGTCGGCGAACAGGAGCACAAGGTCGCCTCGACGCCGAGCTTCATCGTTAACGGCGACCTCTACGCCGGCCATCATAGCCTTGAGCAGTTCGACGAGATCCTGGGTAAGTACCTGCCATGAGCCCGTCGGGGCCGTTTCGGGAGCCGTAGTCACGTGCAGTTCGCCAAGCTTCGCCTGAGCGGGTTCAAATCCTTCGTCGATCCGACCGAGGTCATGATCGAGCCGGGCCTGACGGCCATCGTCGGGCCGAACGGCTGTGGCAAGTCGAATCTGGTCGAGGCTCTGCGTTGGGTCATGGGCGAGGCGTCGGCCAAGCAGATGCGCGGCGGCGCCATGGACGACGTCATCTTCAACGGCACCGAGACCCGCCCGGCGCGCAATCTGGCCGAGGTCGTCCTGACCATCGACAATACCGGCCGCAAGGCGCCCGCCGCGCTGAACGACGCCGACGAGCTGTTGGTCAGCCGCCGTCTCGAGCGGGAAAGCGGCTCGACCTACCGCCTCAACGGCCGCGAGGTCCGGGCCCGGGACGTGCAGCTGCTGTTCGCCGACGCCGCCACGGGGGCGCATTCCCCGGCCCTGGTGAGCCAGGGGCGCGTGGGCGCCCTGATCAGCGCCAAGCCGACCGATCGCCGCGCCTTGCTGGAGGAGGCGGCCGGCATCACCGGCCTGCATTCCCGGCGCCACGAGGCCGAGCTGCGGCTGCGCGGCGCCGGCAACAATCTCGAGCGTCTGGACGACGTCATGGCCACGCTCGAGGCGCAGCTCCAGGCGATGAAGCGGCAAGCCCGGCAGGCCAACCGCTATCGCCGGGTCGGTGAGCAAATCCGCCGCTGCGAAGCCGTTCTGTTGCACCTGCGCTACCAGGAAGCGGCGCAGGCGCGCCTGCGCCTGGAGGGCGAGCTTGAGCAGTCCGAGCGCGCGGTCGCCGGCCAGACGGAACAGGCCGCGGTGGCGGAGACCGCACGCCTCGAGGCCGCCGAGGCGCTGCCGGCGCTGCGCCAGGCCGAGGCGACCGTCGCTGCCGCTCTGCATCGCCTGGTGGTGGCCCAGGACGGCCTGGATGCCGAGGAGCGTCGCGTCGCTGACGAGGCGCGGCAGTTGGAGGCGCGCTTGGCGCAGATCGCCGATGATGAGCGCCGCGAGCAGGGCATTCGCCGCGACGCCGACGCGGCGCTGGCCGCGTTGCGCGAGGAACGGGAGCGTCTGGCGCAGGCGCAGACCGGCGAAGCGGTCGCCGTTGACGCGGCCGGCGCCCGCATCGCGGCCGCGGCCGCGGCGGTCGCGAGGGAAGAGCAGGAGCTCGATGCGCTGACCGAGGCCGCGGCCCAGGAGGCGGCCCGGCGCGATACTCTCGATGCTCAGCGTCTGGAGTCCGAGCGGCGAGCCGAGCGCCAGCGCCAGCGCCAGGCGCCGGCCGAGCTGGAGGCGGCGGAGATCGATGCCAGCATCGGCCGCGACGCCGAGGTCGACGAGCGGCTGGCGGCGCTGCGCCAAGCCGAGACGGCGGCGGCGGAGGCGGCCTCGGCGCATGACACCGCCGAGGCCACGCGGGCCGAGGCCGAAGCGGAACTGGGCCGTGCTCGTGACGCCCTTGAGGTCGAAGAGCGCGCCGCCGCGGAGCTGGCGGCTGAAGAGGCGGCGCTCGCCGCCGTGTTGGAAATCGACCACGGCGGCCTCTGGACGCCGTTGGTCGACGCCGTCACCGTGACCCCGGGCTACGAGACGGCGCTGGGCGCGGCCCTCGGCGACGATTTGAACGTGCCGGCCGACGAGGGCGCACCGGTGCACTGGCGCGCGCTCAAGGTTGATCCGCAGGCTTTGCCGCTGCCGGCAGGAATTGCTCCACTCGGCGATTACGTCGCGGCGCCGCCGGCGCTGGGCCCTCGGTTAGCGCAGATCGGCGTGGTCTCGGGCGAGGCCGAGGGCGAGCGGCTGCAGAGCCAGCTGCGCCAGGGTCAGCGGCTGGTCTCGGCCGAGGGAGGCCTCTGGCGCTGGGACGGCTTTACCGTGCGTGCCGGCGCCGAGAGCCAGGCAGCGGCGCGTCTGGCCCAGCGCAATCGCCTGGAACAGCTCCGCGCGCTGCGGCCCGGGGTCTTGCAGCGGCGTGACGAGACCCGGCAGGTCTTCGAGCGGGCCAGGGCCGATTGGGAGCGCGCCGGCCGGGCTCTGGGCGATGCCCGCATGGCGGCCCGCCAGACCGGCCACGAGCGCGAGGCGGCGCGCAGCGCTCACGCCGAGGCCGAACGCCGCGTCGCGGACCGCTTCTCGCGCCGTGACGCCTTGCGGGAGCTGTTGCAGAATCTGGCGGCTGAGATGGCCGAGGCCGAAGCCCGGGCCGAGACCCTGGCGGCTGAGTTGGCGGCGCTGCCGCCGCTGGACGAGGCCCGCGAGCGTGTCAGCGAGCTGCGGCGTCAAGTGGCCGGGCTCAGGGCCGAACTGGCCGAGGCGCACAACGCCGAGGCGATCCTGAGGCGTGAGGTCGACGCGCGCGCCGATCGCCTGGGTGCCATCGAGCGCGAGGCACGCTCGTGGGAGCATCGGGCGCAGGACGCCGCGGCGCAACTGACGACCTTGGCCGAGCGCCGCCGGGCGAGCGATGAGGCGCTGCTCGCCGCGCGTGCCAAGCCCGAGGAGATCGGTGCCCGCCGCCGCGCCTTGCTGGAGCAAATCGCGACGGCTGAATCCGGGCGCAACCAGGCCGCCGATGATCTGGCGCGCCACGAGTTGGAGCACGAGACCAGGCAGAGGGCGCTGCGCGAGGCGGAAAGGTTGCTGGGCCAGCTGCGCGAGAACAGAGCCCGTCTCGAGGCGGCGCTGGAGGCGGCGCGCGAACGCGTCGAGGCCGCCACCCGGCGGATCCGCGAGACCCTCGACTGTGCGCCGGAAGAGGCGCTGGCCGCCGGCGGCGTCGGCGCCGATGAGGAATTGCCGCCGCTCGGAGAAACCGAGACGCGGCTGGAACGGCTGGTCCGCGAGCGCGAGCGCATGGGACCGGTCAACCTGCGGGCCGAGCAGGAGGCGGACGAGCTGGCCGAGCAGCTGGAAAGCATGACCACCGAGCGGGCCGATCTGGAAGCGGCGATCCAGCGCCTGCGCCAGGGCATCGCCAGCCTCAACCGCGAGGGCCGCGAGCGCCTGCTGGCGGCCTTCCAGCAGGTCGACGGTCACTTCCAGGATCTCTTCGTGCGCCTCTTCGGCGGCGGCAAGGCGCATCTGGCGCTGACCGAATCCGACGATCCCCTCGAGGCCGGCCTCGAGATCATGGCGAGCCCGCCCGGCAAGCGGCTGCAGACCCTGTCGCTGCTCTCCGGCGGCGAGCAGGCGCTGACCGCGATCGCCTTGCTGTTTGCGGTCTTCCTGACCAATCCGGCGCCGATCTGCGTCCTGGACGAGGTCGACGCGCCGCTCGACGACGCCAACGTCGAGCGTTTCTGCAACTTGGTGCAGGAAATCGCGCGGGTGACCGGAACGCGGTTCCTGATCATCACCCATCACGCCTACACCATGGCCCGGGTCGACCGCCTGTACGGTGTGACCATGGCCGAGCGCGGCGTCTCGCAGCTGGTTTCGGTTGATTTGACGCGGGCCGAACGGCTCAGAGTGAGCGCCTGACGGTGCGGGCGAAATTGCTGTTTTCTTCGTGATTTCAATATCTTGAGTACGCCCTTTTGCGGCTTGACAGGGCAGGGGCCATTTCCTATGGTGCCGGCGCTTTGGCGTGACCCGGGGCCGCTTCGGCAGTCGCGGCGCCCGCCGGCGGAAGCGCTTCCGGATGTCAGACTCTGACAAGCCCCCCTCGTTTGAGGACCTAGGCAGCCGCATCGAAAAGGTGCGTCAGAAGGCGGGGCTGAACCAGTCGAGCCAGGCATCGGGCGAGCCGCCGCCGTCGGGCGAGATGGGCGCGGGCTGGCGCATCTCGATCGAGATCGTGGTGGCGCTGGCGCTGTCGACCGGCCTCGGTTGGGGCCTCGACCAGTGGCTCGGGAGCACGCCATGGCTGATGCTGGTGTTCTTGTTTCTGGGCGCCGCCGCCGGCATCAACAACGCGGTCAAGACGATGAACCGGATGGACCGGGCGGCCCGGGAACGCGAACAGGCGGCGCGGCAGGGCAAGCACGGCGCCGGGGGAAGCCAGGGGGAGAGCGGTGGCGGCTGAGCGACATATCGACCACGCAAGCCCGATGCATCAGTTCGTGATCGACCGCTGGGGCCAGTGGCAGATCGCCGATATTGACATCAGCTTTTCCAAGGCGGCGCTGTTCATGCTGGCCGTGGTCGCCCTGCTGACGCTGTTCCTGACCTTGACCACCAGCCGGCGGGCCATGGTGCCGGGTCGCTGGCAGGCGGTGACCGAGCTTTGGTACGAGTTCATCGCCAATATGCTGCGCGAAACCGTCGGCGCCGAGGGGCGCCGGTATTTCCCGCTGGTGTTCTCGATCTTCAGTTTCATCGTGCTCGCCAACCTGCTGGGCATGCTGCCCTACTCCTACACGGTGACCAGCCACATCGCGGTGACCGGGGCGCTGGCGGTGATGGTCTTCGTCATCGTCACCGTGGTCGCCCTGAAGCGGCACGGGCTGCACTTCCTCAGCTTTTTCGTGCCGAAAGGCGTTCCGGTGCCGATGCTGCTGCTGGTGGTGCCGATCGAGGTGCTGTCCTACTTCATGCGCCCGGTCAGCCACTCGGTGCGGCTGTTCGCCAACATGACCGCCGGCCACACCATGCTGAAGGTGTTCGGCGCTTTCGTCGTGCAGATGGGCGTTTTCGGCGTGCTGCCGCTGGCCTTGATCATCGCCCTGACCGGCCTGGAAATCGCCATCGCCGTGCTGCAGGCCTACGTCTTCACCATTCTGACCTGTCTCTACCTGAACGACGCCGTGCACCTGGAGCATTGAGCACAGGCGCCGCCCCTGCCGCCTATTGGCCAACCTCGAAAACGAAGGAACGACAACATGGACCCAGCAGCCGCCAAGCTCATCGGAGCCGGTCTCGCCGCCATCGCCATGGGCGGTGCCGGCATCGGCATCGGCCTCATCTTCGGCAACTATGTTGCCGGCGCCATGCGCAATCCCGGCGCGGCGCAGCAGGTCTTCGGACGGGTCATTCTCGGCTTCGCATTGACCGAGGCGATCGCGCTGTTCGCGCTGGTCGTGGCGCTGATCATCCTCTTCGTATTCTAGGTTCGCCGGTGCCGGGAACGGACCTGCGGGCCTGACGGAGGGCGCTGATGCCGCAATTCTGGATCGAGGACTTCATCCCCCAGCTGTTCTGGCTGGCGGTCTCCTTCGCCGTCCTCTATTTCCTGATGTCCCGGGTCGCCCTGCCGCGCATCGCCGATGTCCTGGAGCAGCGTCAGAGTCGCATCGCCAGCGATCTCGACAAGGCCGAGGAGTTCAAGCGCAAGGCCGAGCAGACACTGGCCGAGTACGAGGCCGCCGTGGCCGGAGCGCGGGCCGAAGCCCAGGCGCTGCTGGCCGAGCAGGCGGTGCGCAGTGCCGCCGAGGCGGAGCGGCGCGGTGCCGAGGTGGCGGATCGCCTGGCCCGCGAAGCGGCCGAGGCGGGGCAGCGCATCGCCGCCTCCAAGGCTGAGGCCCTGCAAGAGGTGCGCGGTCTTTCTGCGGACCTTGCCAGCGCCGCAGTGGCGCGGCTGATCGGCCTTGAGGTGCCGCCCGTCGAGGCCGCCGCCGCGGTCGAGGCGGCGCTTGGGGAGCAACGCTGATGCAATTCGACGCCACCTTCTGGGTCGGCATCGCCTTCGTCGTCTTCGTCGGGCTGATGCTCTATTTCAAGGTACACCGAATGATCATCGGCGCCTTGGACGAGCGCGCCGCGCGCATCCGCGGCGAGCTGGAAGAGGCGCAGCGCCTGCGCGAGGAAGCCCAGGCCCTGCTGGCGAGCTACGAGCGCAAGCAGCGCGACGCCATGGCCGAGATCGAGGCGATACGCCAACACGCCCGCGAAGAGGCCGCGCGCGAGGCCGAACGGGCATCGGAAAAACTGGAAGAAAGCCTGAAGCGGCGCGAGGAGCTCTCGCTGGAGAAGATCGCGCTGGCCGAGGCGCAGGCCGCCCGCGAGGTGCGCGAAGCGGCGGTCGAGGCGGCGATCGCCGCCGCCGGCGAAGTGATCCGCGCCAGGCTCGATCAGGACGGCGCCAAGACCCTGGTCGAAAACACCATCAAGGATTTGCGCCGCCATCTGAATTGAGGCGGGACCGGCCGGCCCGCGCCCCGACGAGGTTGGACCCCGTCGCCCGGTATTGGCCCTCAGGGGAGCCGCCGTCATCTCCGCCAAGCTCAAATCCCTGCTGTTGCTGGCCTTCTGCGAGGTGGCGGCGCTGGCGCTGTGGTTCTCGGCCACCGCCGTGCTGCCGTCGCTGCGGACGCAGTACGAGATCGGCCCGGGGCTGGCCTCGCTCTACACCTCTTCGGTGCAGGTCGGCTTCGTCGTCGGCACGCTGCTGAGCGCGACCCTCGGCCTTGCCGACCGGCTCGACATGCGCCGCTTCTTCATGACCGCGACGCTGCTCGCCAGCGGCGCCAACGCGCTGATCCTGCTGCTGCATCCGACCTCCGCGGGCGTCATCCTCTGCCGCTTCGTCACCGGTGCCGCCATGGCCGGGATCTACCCGGTCGGCATGAAGCTTGCCACCACCTGGGCCAAGGGGGACATGGGTTTGCTGGTCGGCCTGTTGGTCGGAGCGCTGACTCTGGGCACCGGGGCGCCGCACCTCTTCAACGCCATCGGCGGCCTGGACTGGCGCTTCACCATCGGCGCGACCTCGCTCGTCGCCCTGGCCGCCGCCTTCACCATCAACTTCGTCGAGATCGGACCCAACCTCGGCCGCGCGCCGCGCTTCGATCCGCGGGCGGCCCTGGACGCCTATGTGCAGCCGGCGCTGCGCCTCGCCAACTTCGGTTACCTCGGCCACATGTGGGAGCTCTACGCGATGTGGGCCTGGCTGGCCGTCTTTTTGCACGCCAGTTTCGAATCGAGCATGGGCGGCGAGGCGGCGGCGTTCTGGTCGCGTCTGGCCGCCTTCGCCGCCATCGGCGTCGGTGGCGCCGCCGGTGCCGGTCTCGGCGGCCTGCTGGCCGATCGCATCGGGCGCACGGCGCTGACCATGGGGGCGATGGCGGCGAGCGGCGCCTGCGCCGTGCTGATCGGTCTGCTCTACGGTGCCGAGCCCTGGCTGGTGTTCCTGGTGGCTATGGTCTGGGGCGTGGTGGTGATCGCCGATTCGGCGCAGTTCTCGGCCGCCATCGCCGAGCTCTCGCCGGCCGGCCGGGTCGGTACCATGCTGACCATGCAGACCTGCGTCGGTTTTCTGCTGACCCTGGCGACCGTGCACATGATCCCCGCCCTGGTCGAGCTCATGGGCTGGCGCTACGCCTTCATGGCCCTGGCCGCCGGCCCTTTCTTCGGCGTCTGGGCGATGGCCCGCCTGCGCGCCCGGCCCGAGTCGCTGCGCATCGCCGGCGGCCGACGCTAATCGCCCATCATTCCGCGGCCTCGGCCGTCGGCGCGGACCAACGCAGCACCGGCTGGCGCGCGGCCCGCACCTCGTCCAGGCGGCGGCGCGGGCTGTAGAACGGCGCGCCGTGGAACCGCTCGACCCGGCCGGCCTTGGCGTCCTCGGCCAGGCGCCGCATGATGGCGATGAACTGGTCCAGGCTGTGGCGCGATTCCGACTCGGTCGGTTCGATCAGCATGGCGCCGTGCACCACCAGCGGAAAGTACATGGTCATCGGGTGCACGCCCTCGTCGATCATCGCCTTGGCGAAGTCGAGGGTGGAGACGCCGGTATCCTTCAGGAAGCCGTCGTCGAACAGCACCTCGTGCATGCACGGTCCCTCGTAGGACGGCGTCATCACGTCCTTGAGGCGGGCCAGCACGTAGTTGGCATTCAGCACCGCGTCCTCGGCGACCTGGCGCAAACCGTCGCTGCCGTGGCTCAGCATGTAGGCAAGCGCGCGGATGAACATGCCCATCTGCCCGTGGAAGGCCTTCAGACGGCCGAAGGACAGGGCCGCGCCGGGCTCCTGGTCGCGGTGCTCGACCAGGCGGTAGCCGTCGGCGCCGTGCACGACGTAGGGCAGCGGCACGAACGGCGCCAGGGCCTCGGAGAAGACCACCGGGCCGCTGCCCGGTCCGCCGCCGCCATGCGGCGTCGAAAAGGTCTTGTGCAGGTTGATGTGCATGCAGTCGATGCCCAGGTCGCCCGGGCGGACCAGGCCGACGATGGCGTTGAAGTTGGCGCCGTCGCAGTAGACATAGCCGCCGGCGCCGTGCACGGCCTCGGCGATGCGGTTGATGTCATACTCGAACAGGCCACAGGTGTTCGGGTTGGTGATCATGATCGCGGCGACGTCGGTATCGAGCCGGGCCTCGATCTGCGCCAAGTCGACGCGGCCGCGCCCGTTGCCCGGTATCGCCTCGACCTGGTAGCCGCAGATCGCCGCGGTCGCCGGATTGGTGCCGTGCGCGCTCTCTGGCACCAGCACCACCTGGCGGGCGTCGCCCGCATGCTCCAGCGCCGCGCGGATCGCCATCAGCCCGCAAAGCTCGCCCTGCGCGCCCGCCGCCGGCGACATGGCGACCGCCGGCATGCCGGTCAGCGTCTTCAGCCAGTGCGCCAAGGTATCGATCAGCTCCAGGGCCCCCTGCACCGTCTCCGCCGGTTGCATCGGGTGCGCCTCGGCGAAGCCAGGCAGCCGGGCCAGCTTCTCGTTGAGGCGCGGGTTGTGCTTCATCGTGCACGAGCCCAGGGGATAGATGCCGGCGTCGATGGCGTAGTTCTTGCGGCTGAGCCTGACGAAGTGCCGCACCACCTGCGGCTCCGAGAGGCCCGGCAGGCCGATCGGCCGCCGCCGCTCAAGGCCGCCGAGGCGGTTCTTCTCAAGCCCGACCTCGGGCAGGTCGACGCCCGCGCGGCCGGCAGAGTCGAGCTCGAAGAGCAGCGGCTCCTCCCATTCCAATCCGTGGTGGCCGGCCGTGGTCTCGGGCGCGTGCTCCCGGCCGAGCACGACCTGCTCGCCGCTCTTGTCGCGCGACTGGCTCATGACAGCACCTCCTGCAGGGCCTCGGTGAAAGCGGCGATCTCGGCCTCGGTGTTGGTTTCGGTCGCGGCCAGCAGCAGCAAGTCTTCGGCGCCGTCGGCCTCGGGGAACAGCCGCGCGGCGGGGACGCCGGCGAGAATGCCGCGCTCGGCCATCGCCGAGACGACCTCGGCCGCAGGCTTGGCCAGGCGCACCGTGAATTCGTTGAAGAAGCTCCGGTTCAGGACCTCCGCCCCCTCGACCTCGTTGACCGCGTCCGCCAATGTCAGGGCGCGGGCGTGGTTGAGCCGGGCCAGCCGGCGGAACCCTTCTTCGCCCAGCAGCGCCAGGTGGATCGTGAAGGCCAGGCTGCACAGGCCGGAATTGGTGCAGATGTTGCTGGTCGCCTTCTCGCGGCGGATATGCTGCTCGCGCGTCGACAGGGTCAGCACGTAGCCGCGCCGGCCTTCGACATCCACGGTCTCGCCGCAAAGCCGGCCGGGCGTCTGCCGGACAAACCGCTGGCGGGTGGCGAACAGGCCCAGGTAGGGACCGCCGAAGCCGAGCGCGTTGCCGAGCGACTGGCCTTCGGCGATTACGATGTCGGCGCCCATGGCGCCCGGCGGCAGCAGCGCGCCGAGTGAGACCACTTCCGTCACCGCCACGACCAGAAGCGCGCCCTTGGCCTGCGCCGCCCGGGCCAGCGGGCGCAGGTCGTGCGGCCGGCCGAAGACATCCGGATTCTGCACCACGACGCAGGCCGTGGCCTCGTCGGCCAGGGCGGACAGATCCTCGCTGCCGTCAAGGTCGGCCGGCCGCGCGTCGATCCGGAAGTCGCTGAAGCCGGTCATGGTCACGGTGACGTCGCGATAATGCGGGTGCAGGCCGCCGGACAGCACGACCTTGTTGCGCTTGGTCACCCGGGCCGCCATCAGCACCGCCTCGCCGCAGGCGCTGGCACCGTCGTACATCGAGGCGTTGGCGACCTCCATCTGCGTCAGCAGGGCGACCTGGGTCTGGAACTCGAACAGGTATTGCAGCGTGCCCTGGCTGACCTCGGGCTGATAGGGCGTGTAGGCGGTCAGGAACTCCGAGCGCTGAATCAGATGGTCGACGGCCGCGGGCACGTGGTGACGGTAAGCGCCGGCGCCGATAAAGCTGGGGGCGCTGGCCGCGGTCAGGTTCTTCGCCGCCAGGGCGGCGAGCCGGCGCTCGACCTCGAGCTCGCCTTGGTGCGGGGGCAGATCGAGCAGGCCCTCGAGGCGGGCTTCGGCCGGGACGTCGACGTAAAGCTCGGCGATCGCGCCGGCGCCGACCACCGCCAGCAGCGCCTGGCGCTCGGCTTCCGTGTGCGGCAAGTAGCGCATCAGCCGAGCCCCTCGGTGAAGGTCTTGTAGGCGTTCTCGTCCATCAGGCTCTCGATCTCTGCGGCATCGTCGGGCGTGATCTGGAAGAACCAGCCTTCGCCCATCGGGTCGCCGTTGACCAGCGAGGGATCGTTGACGATGGCGTCATTGACGGCGGCGATCTTGCCGGCGATGGGGGCATAGACCTCGGCCGCGGCCTTCACCGATTCCACCACTGCCGCCTCGTCGCCGGCGGCATAGCTGGCGCCGACCTGGGGCAGTTCGACGAAGACCACGTCGCCCAACTGCTCCTGGGCGTAGTCGGTGATGCCGCAGGTCGCGGTGCCGCCGTCCAGGCGGAGCCATTCGTGGTCCTGGGTGTAGCGAATGCTACTCATGGTATCTCCCCTGATGTGAATCCAGCTGACGCCGTCGGTTCAGCTCCGATGATAGCGCTGGGGCACGAAGGGCAGGCGGCTGACCCGCCCCGGCAAAGTCTTGCCGCGGACCACCAGGCCCAAGGGGGTATCGGGCGCGGCCCGCGCGGCGGTGACGTAACCCATGGCGATCGGGCCGCCGACGCTGGGCCCGAAGCCGCCGCTGGTGACGACGCCGATCGGCCCCCCCTCGAGGTCGCGTATCTCGGCATGCTCGCGGACCGGCTGGCGGCCGTCGGGACGGATGCCGACGCGCCGGCGGCTGACGCCTTGCGCCAGCTGCCGCTGCACGACTTCGGCGCCGGGAAAGCCGCCCTCGGCCCGCCGGCGCTTGCCGATCGACCAGCTCAGCGCCGCTTCGACCGGCGTCGTGGCTTCGTCGATGTCGTGGCCGTAAAGGCAGAGGCCGGCCTCGAGTCTTAAGGAATCACGAGCGCCGAGCCCAACCGCCGTGAGCTCCCGCTCGGCCAACAGCAGCCGGGCCAGGTCCGCAGCCCGCGCCGCCGGCAGCGAGATCTCGAAGCCGTCCTCGCCGGTATAGCCCGAGCGGCTGACGAAACAGTCAATGCCGCCGACCGGCATGGCGGCGGCGGTCATGAACACCAAGGCGCCGCTCTCGGCGGCGTGGCGCGCCAGCACCGCGGCGGCTTTCGGCCCCTGCATCGCGAGCAGCGCCCGATCCTCCAGGGCCTCGATGTCGGCGCGGCCCGCCAGCCGGGTCCGCAAGTGGGCATAATCGGCCGCCTTACGGGCGGCGTTGACCACCAGCAGCAGCTCGTCGCCGTCCCGCGTCACCATCAGGTCGTCGAGGATGCCTCCGGCCTCGTTGGTGAATTGCGTGTAACGCATCTCGCCCTGGGCGAGCCCGCGGATATCGCCCGGCACCAAGGTCTCCAGGGCGGCGGCGGGATCATCGCCGCGAATCCTGAACTGGCCCATGTGCGAGACGTCGAACAGGCCGGCGGCTTCGCGCGTCGCCTTGTGTTCGGCCAGGATGCCGTCGCGGTACCGCACCGGCATCTCGTAACCGGCGAACGGCACCATGCGCGCGCCGAGTTCCAGGTGCAGCGCGTAGAGCGGCGTCCGCCTGATGCCTTCCGGGTGTTCCGCCATCCGATCCTCCGACCACAGACGCGCGAAGCCTGTTCGCGCCGTGCCCCCTCTGTCGGCGGACCTGAGATAATTCGCCAGGCGCCAGGTGGCGCCGGGCCTACGTCCTTCGGTGAGGTATGCGCGTGCCGGCGGTCATACCTGCTTTCCAGAGTGTCTGCTCCCCGCGGTCCTTTTGCCTGAGAGTTTCCGGGGCAGTTGCTCCTTCGGCGCCGGCCGCAAGCGCTTGCACGCTCCGCCGGTCTCTTCCGCGGGGGTCCAAGACCTGGTCGCCGCCCCGGCACCACCTGCGGCCGGGAGACGACGATGCGACGAGCTTAGCGGGTGAGGCGGCGAAGTCAAACCGCCGCGGCGGCGTGCCTCACTGCTGCAGGCGGCGGCGATTCTCCTCCAGCTCGACCTCGGTGAGCTGGAAGCCGATCATGATTTCGAAGTTGGCGCCGGTTTGGAAGTCCTGCAGCGGAATGATCTGCTCGGTCTCCTCGCGGATGCCGAGGCGGCGGCGCTCGGGCGGAACCTGTGCCACGCTGGTGAAGATCTCCTTGGCCAGGATCTCATCGTCGGGGCCGAGGACGGCGACGAAGTAGGGCAGCTGCACCTCGCGGCCCTGCGCCGCCGGTCCGCGCTCGACGGCGATGTCGATGGTCAGGGCGATTTCCAGCCGGTTGCCCTTATGATCGCATTTCAGGCCGAGCTGGGCGAACTTCGCGTGCTCCATGATGTCGGTCATGTCACGGCCCGGACCGGGCTTGTAGCGGATGACCTCGGCCGCGTCGCGCAGCACCGTAACTCCCGGACAGGGCGGCGGGGGCGGGGACCCGAAGGCGCCGCAGGCGGCCAGCAACACGCTTGCGGCGCTCGCCAGGAGCCAGTTTCGAAACTGCCGCCGGTCGCCCGCCGATGTCACGTCGACGGTCCCAAGGTGTTGTGACTGCCGTCGCAATAAGGCTTGCCGCGGGTCTGTTTGCAGCCGCAGAAGTAGACCGTGCGGGTCTTGTCGGCCTCGAATACCACCGGTGTAAGCCCGGTGCCCTTGTGTGAGCCGTCGCAGAAGGGTTGGTTCTTGCTGTGACCGCAGGCGCACCAGGCATAGCGCTTGCCGGCCTCGATTTTGGTCTCGTACGGCGCGGCCTGGGCCACGGTCGGCTCAGCCATGTCTTTTCCTTTCATTGTCGGCTTGACTGTACTAGATAAGGCCCATGCCCGGACGCGGGCCAACTTAATTTAGAAGCCCGCGCTTGCACAAGCATCGATGCTGGCCGGGCTGACCGGACGGGCTAGTGACGTCGACCGTGATGACCAAACCGCCGCTGAAAATTCTCCTCGCCGCTCCGCGCGGCTTCTGCGCCGGGGTCGACCGCGCGATCCAGATCGTCAAGCTGGCGCTGCAGCGCTATGGCCAGCCGGTCTACGTGCGCCACGAGATCGTGCACAACCGTTACGTCGTCGAAAGCCTGGAGGCGCTGGGGGCGATCTTCGTCGAAGAGCTTGAAGAAGTGCCGGAGGACGCCAAGGTGATCTTCTCGGCGCACGGAGTCGCCAAGTCGGTGCCGGCCGAGGCGACGCGGCGTCATCTGCAGTACATCGACGCCACCTGCCCGCTGGTCTCGAAGGTGCACCGCGAGGCCGAGCGGCATTACTCGCTCGGCCATCACATCATCCTGATCGGGCACGCCGGCCATCCCGAAGTGGTCGGCACCATCGGCCAATTGCCGCGCGGCGCGATCACCCTGGTCGAATCGGTCGAGGACGTCGAGGTGCTGGAGGTCGAGGACCCGGACAACCTGGCCTACATCACCCAGACCACGCTCTCGCTCGACGAGACGCTGGAGATCGTCGGCGCCTTGCAGCGGCGCTTCCCGGCCATCGCCGGGCCGAAAAAGGAGGACATCTGCTACGCCACCACCAACCGTCAGGCGGCGGTGAAGCAGATCGCCAACCGCTGCGAGCTGTTTCTCGCCATCGGCGCGCCCAACTCGTCGAACTCGCTGCGGCTGGTCGAGGTGGCGCGGCAGGCGGGCTGCGCCTCGGCGTTTCTGGTGCAGCGGGCCCGCGACCTCGACTGGTCGCTGATCGGCGGCGTGCAGACCATCGGCATCAGCGCCGGGGCCTCGGCCCCCGAGATCCTGGTCGAGGAGGTGATCCAGGCGCTGGCCGAGCGCCGCGAGATCGAGATCGAGGAGGTCACCGTCGCGGTCGAGAACGTCGAGTTCAAGCTGCCGCGCGAGTTGCGTCAACGTGCCTGAGCCCTCGCCGCGACCCTGTCATGGCCGTTTACACCGAAGTATCCGACGAGGAATTGCTGGCCTTCGTCAGGCAGTATGAGATCGGCGAGGTGATCGCCTGCAAAGGCATCGCCGAAGGGGTCGAGAACTCCAACTTCCTGCTGCAGACCGATCGCGGTCTTTTTATCCTGACGATTTACGAGAAGCGCGTCGCGGCCGCGGACCTGCCGTATTTTCTGGGCCTGCTCGACCACTTGGCGGCGCGCGAGGTGCCCTGTCCGACGCCGGTGCACGGCCGCGACGGCGCGGCGCTGCGCTCGCTCGCCGACAAGCCGGCGGCGATTGTCACCTTCCTCAGGGGAGTCTGGCCGCGGCGGCCGCTGCCGCAGCACTGCGCCGAGGTCGGCGCGGCGCTGGCGGCGATGCACCTGGCCGGAGGGGACTTCGCCATGCATCGCGGGAACAACCTCGGCCTGCAGGGCTGGGGCCCGTTGGTGGAGGCGACGGCGGCGCGCGCGGACGAGGTCGCGGAGGGTCTGGCCGAAGAGGTCGCGCGCGAGTACGAGGCGCTGCGCCGTGACTGGCCGACGGCGCTGCCGGACGGGGTCATCCACGCCGACCTGTTTCCCGACAATGTCTTCTTTCTGGCCAATCGGCTCTCCGGGCTGATCGATTTCTACTTCGCCTGCAACGATGCCTTGGACTACGACCTGGCGATCTGTCTCAATGCCTGGTGCTTCGAAAGCGACGCCGAGTTCAGCATCACCAAGGCCCGGCGCCTGATCACCGGCTATCGCTCGGTGCGCGAGATCAGCCGCGAAGAGGTCGAAGCCCTGCCGCGGCTGATCCGCGGCGCGGCGCTCCGCTTCCTGCTGACCCGCCTTTACGACTGGCTGCACCAAGTCGACGGCGCCCTGGTCAAGCCGAAGGACCCGCTCGAGTATCTGGCCAAGCTGCGGTTCCACCGCCAGGTCGCCAGTCCGGGCGCCTACGGGCTCGATTGAGGTCCGGGACGGTGAGGGCGGCCGGCACCGTTGTGATCTATACCGATGGCGCGTGCTCGGGCAATCCGGGGCCGGGCGGCTGGGGTGCGCTGCTCGCCTGGGGCGGCCGCGAGCGGACGTTGTGCGGCGGCGCCGCCGAGACCACCAACAACCGCATGGAGCTGACGGCGGCGATCGAGGCGCTGACGGCATTGAAGCGGCCTTGCACGGTGGAGCTGCACACCGACAGCAACTACCTCAGATCGGGGATCACCCAGTGGATTCATCGCTGGCGGCAGAACGGCTGGCGCACCGCCGACCGGAAACCGGTGAAGAACGCCGATCTCTGGTGCCGGCTGGAGACGCTGATCGAGCGCCACGACGTCACCTGGCACTGGGTCAAGGGCCACGCGGGCCATGACGGCAACGAGCGTGCCGACGCGCTGGCCCGCGAGGGCATGGCGCCCTATCTGCGGGGACGGGCCCCTTCGCCGTAGCGTCGCGGGCCGGCGGCCTCCTACGGCCGCGGCTGAAAATTTCTCATCTATTAAGAATAGTTATATGTATAATTCACGCAGTTGTCGTGCCGGCTTGGGCTAGCGCCCATAAGCCCGATTGAGCGATGCCGGCGGGGGGCGGCATGAACGCTGCGGCTGACAAGAACTGGGCGACCCGCGTCACGGCGGTGTTGCCGTCGCTCGTCGGCGTTCTGGTCTTTGCCGGCTTTATTCTCGCCAACCTGCTCTCCGATACCGAGTACGGCCCGCCCCTGCGAGCGCATCTGATCTCGTGGTGGTGGGTCTACGTCGTGCCGCTGCTGGTGGCGATTGCCATCATGGTGCTGGCTTGGCGCTATTTCCGCGCTTCCGAACTGGGGCGGGCGCTGCTGCTGACCTGCTTCGTCGTGCCGGCGATGATCGTCGTCCTGAACACCGTGGGGCTGCTGCCGGATCACTGGCAAAAGGCCATCCTGAGAAACCTTTTCGTGCTCATCGCCGCGGCACTGCCGGCGGTCATGTACTACCTCTTCATCGCCACCAAACGGGCCAGCCTGTTCAACGAATACCTGATCAACCTGGCCCGCCTCCGCCTGATCCCGATGGTGGTTCACGGCGCCGGCGCCGCCGACAACGGCCCGCCGGTCACCGTCTCGCGCAGCCAGCTTGATTCCTACCTGCTGCGGTTCGAGGACCGGTACGGCCCGATTGAGAAAAATTACCGCGAGGCAGTGATTTCCGAGATCATCGGCCATGGCGTCGCCCGCGACGACGACGACCGCGCCGGTGACAGCATCGGGCGCAAGCTGACCTCGTTCGAGGCGACCAACCTGCTGACGCCGCGCATCGTGCTGCCGCTTGGACTGGCGACCGTCCTGATCGCCCTCGGTTGGCTGCTGATCCTGCCGCCATGGAAGGGGGCGATTCGCGCGCCGGCCGAGACGGCCGACGGCTGGGTTCTGGACCCGACGGTGACGCCGATCACCGTGGCCTTTCTCGGCGCCTATTTCTTCTCTCTGCAGATGCTGTTCCGCCGCTATGTCCGGCACGATCTGCAGCCCGCCGCCTACCTCGCCGTCTGCCAGCGCATCGTCCTGACGGTGATCGCGACCTGGCTGCTGGTGATGATCCTGGGCGGCGTCAGCGGCGAGGGCCTGCAATCCGTGCTCAGTTCGATCCTGGGACAGGGCGAGGCGACTTCGGATGCCGCCGGCGAGGGACCCGACAACGAAACCCTGCTGCTGGTGCTGGCCTTCATCATCGGCATCTTCCCCAAGGTGCTGTGGGACGTGCTGATCGTCGTCTTGGCCAAGCTGACCCTGGTCGACCGGCACATCAGGCGGATGCAGCCGGACCTGCCGCTGGGCGAACTCGACGGCCTCAGCCAGTGGCACGAATCGCGGCTCGAGGAGGAGGACATCGACAGCGCGCCGAACATGGCGACCGCCGATGTCGTCGAGATGATGCTGAACACGCGCTTCGCGCCGGGAAGGGTGATCGACTGGGTCGATCAGGCCATCCTCTATACCGCGCTGGGACCCGAGCCGTCGGGCGCCGGCGCCGAGACGGCCCGCAAGCGATTGCGCCGGCACGGCATCCGCACCGCCAGCACCCTGGTCGCCGCCTATAACGCCGCCCAGGGCGGGACCTGCGCGAAGGCTGCGGGCGGCAAAGCCGACGACGCCGATGCGGCCGGCCAGAACGACAGCCTCGGTCCGCTATTGAAGCTTCTCAATGGCGATGGACGCAGCCCGATGCAGACGCTGGTCGACACCATCCACACCAACCCCAACCTCGCCCTGGTCCTGGCCTGGCAAAAGTCGGGACAGCGCGTGGGCTGAGGGCAGGCAGGGGCGCGGCGCGGTATCCGACTGACCCGCCGCTCGCCGCCGGCGACTAGGCCTCCTTTGCGTCGCGCGGCGGCGCCTCGCCCGTTGGCGCCTGCGCCGACTCGACTTCGAGCATCACGCCGTCGACGCCGGTAACCCGGATCAGGCTGCCTTCGGGCAGATCGGGGCCCAGGATCTTCCACATCGTGTCGTCGACCTTGAGCCGGCCACGGCCGTTCTTGATCGGCTCGGCCAGGGTGTAGCTGCGGCCGACGTACTGATGGCCACGCCGGTTCAACTCCGGCCGGTCGGTCTCGATCGGATGCCGCTTGAGGAAACGGCGCGAGAGCACGATGCTGACCACCGAGAGGACGCCGAAAACGACGAATTGCAGCGTCCAGTCGAGTCCGGGAACGAGGAAGGCGAGGCCGCCGGTGACGATGGCGGCAAGCCCGAGCCAGATGAACACCACCCCCGGCGCGAAGACCTCGAGGATGGCCAGCAGGATGCCGATCACCCACCAGTGCCAATGGCCGAACTCCGAGAAGAACTGCACCAGCGGGCTCACGAGTCGCTCCAGGCGCCGCTCGTCGGCACCGAGCCGCCGCCCGTGGTCGGCCGCGGCCGCGGCGGCCGCCGGCCGCCGTTGCCGCCCGGCCCGCTGTCGTCGCCGAAGGTCTGGCGTACGATCTCGCCGATGCCGCCGATGGCGCCGATCACGCTGGCCGCCTCGAGCGGCAGGAACAGGATCTTCTGATTGGGCGAGCCGGCGAACTCGGCCAGCGCCTCGACATACTTCTGGGCGACGAAGTAGTTGATCGCCTGCACGTCGCCCGAGGCGATGGCCTCGGAGACCATGGTCGTCGCCTTGGCCTCGGCCTCGGCTTCGCGCTCGCGCGCCTCGGCGTCGCGGAAGGCGGCCTCGCGGCGGCCCTCCGCGGAGAGGATGGCCGCCTGCTTCTCGCCCTCAGCCTTCAGGATGGCGGCCTGCCGGTGACCTTCCGCCTCCAGGATGTTGGCGCGCTTGTCGCGTTCGGCCTTCATCTGCCGGGCCATGGAATCGACCAGGTCGCGCGGCGGGGCGATGTCCTTGATCTCGATGCGCGTCACCTTGACGCCCCACGGCGTCGTCGCCTCGTCGACCACCAGCAGCAATCGGGCGTTGATGTCGTCGCGCTTCGACAGCAGCTCGTCCAGGTCCATCGAGCCCATGACGGTACGGATGTTGGTCATCGTCAGGTTGAGAGTGGCGAGCTCCAGCTGGCGCACCTCGTAGGCCGCCTTGGGCGCGTCGAGCACCTGGTAGAAGACGACGCCGTCGACCGCCACCATGGCGTTGTCCTTGGTGATCACCTCCTGCGTCGGCACGTCGAGCACCTGCTCCATCATGTTCATCTTGGCGCCGATCCGGTCGACCAGCGGGATGATCAGGTGCAGGCCGGGCGTCAGCGTGCGGGTGTAGCGGCCGAAGCGCTCGACCGTGTACTCGTGACCCTGGGGCACCGACTTGACGCCCATGACAACCAGAATCACGGCGAGGGCGACGAGCAGGACGACGGTGATTTCCGCGCCGCCGAAGTCGAGGTAACCGTCGGACATCTCAAGACCCCCCATCGAGAGAAAGCTGGACGCGTCAATCTACAAGTGTGGTTGAGAGACTACGGGCGCCAACCGGAACCTCAAAGTAAATTTCCGTATCGACTTCCGGCTCCGGCACGGGTAGTCAGCTGCGCTTCGCCAAACACGGCCGAACCGTTTTGCCGTCGGCCGGCACATTTCGCGCTGCGCCCGGGCCGGCCGGCGCGGCCTTGTCGCGCCCGGCCGATTGGCGCAGGCTGGCCAGCGGACATCCCAGCCGGGTAGGCGCCATGACCAGCCGAAGCCGCATCCACTCCTTCCATCCCGAGAGCTACGGCGACCTCAAGGCCGCGGTCAGGGCGCTCCTGCACGCCTGCGGCGGCGAGGCGCGGGCCGCCGGGTCCTGCCGGGTCTCGAAGTCGACGCTGTCGGAATACGGCAACCCGACCTATCCGGAGCGGCACATGCCGGTCGACGTGGTGCAGGCGCTGGAAGCGGCCTCGGGCGAGATGCCGGTGACCGCGCATCTGGCGGCGGCGCACCACTGTCTGCTGCTGCGGCTGCCCGACGAGCCGGCGGCGGCGCAGTGGCTCGCGCACCTGACGCGAATCGGCAAGGAGGCCGGCGACGTCTTCGAGCGCGCCGGCGAGTTCCTGGCCGAGGACGGCGACATCGACGCGCGCGAGGCGCCGGTGCTGCTGCGCGAGGTCGACGAGCTGCTGCACGCCGTCGCCGCCATGCGCGCCGCCGTGCACGGCCGTCTGGAGCTGCAGGCGCCGGCGGCCGGGTAAGGGGGCGGCGACGCCCCCGTTCTCAACCCCGGCTGTCGCTCGGGCTCAGACCTGCTTCAGCATGGTCTCGGCGCCGGAAGCGACGGCCTCGCCCGGGTTCTCCTCGATATTCAGGCTCTTCACCACGCCGTCGTCGACCAGCAGCGAGAAGCGCTTGCAGCGGCGCCCCAGGCCCCGCGCTGACAGGTCCAGGTCAAGGCCCAGCTTGCCGGTGTACTCGGCACTGCCGTCGGCCAGCATCATCACCTTGTTGCCGGCCTTCTGGTCCTTGCCCCAGGCCCCCATGACGAAGGCGTCGTTCACCGACATGCAGGCGATGGTATCGACGCCCTTCGCCTTCAGGGCGTCCGCGTTTTGGACGAAACCGGGAACGTGCTTGTTCGAGCAGGTCGGCGTGAAGGCGCCGGGCAGGCCGAACAGCACCACCTTCTTGCCGCCGAAAAGCTCCGCAGTGCTGAGCGCCTGCGGGCCGCCTTCGCCCATGACCATGAACTGGCCGTCCGGCATCTTGTCACCGACTTTGATCGTCATCGTTGCATACCCCTGTTGCCTTGCTTGGATCGGCCGCGCGCCGCCACCGGGCGAACCCTCGCGGCCCCTGACGACGGCTGGCGTCATGCGTTGATATAGCCGCAGATGGGTCCCGCGTCGAGGCGGCGTCGAAAGGCGCGCCGTTCAGCCCGGTCCGGCGGCGACGATGCGCGCCTCGCAGGCGCCGGCACCGTCGATCACCGTCAGCAGCAGCTCCCTGCCGACCAGTCGCATGGGCTCGCTGTCGGCGCTGATCGGCAGGCGGATCAGCGCCTTGCGGCGATCTTCGCTGAGGACGATCTGCGGCTTGCCGAAGTAAACCGGCTCCGTGGTCTCGACGATCAGGTCCGGGTTCGACAGTGCCGTGCGGGAAGCGACGCTGACCTCGAGAGCCGCGCCCGAGAGGTCCACCCGCACCGTCGCGCCGTCGATGCTGATGCTGCCATCGCCGCTTGGCCGCGGCACCGCGGCCTCGAAGCGGGCGATGCTCGGGGCATGCTCGGAGGGGCTCGCCGGGCCTGCCGGCAGGGTCAAAGCCAGGGCGGCGCCGACCGGGATGCAGATCTCCTCGCAGACCTGGTAATCGAGCTTGAGTCGTAAAACCAGGGGCTTGCCCGGATCGATCAGGCGCACCCTGATGGGCAGGATGATCTCGTCCACATAACCGAAAGTCTCGAAGCCGAAGGCGGTGAAGCGCTTCGGCGTCGGCCAGCGCACTTCGGCCCCGGCCAGGTTCTCCGAGCCCGACCAGTCGAGCAGCGGGGGCGTGCCGGCATCGCCCGGGCTGCGCCAGTAGGTCTTCCACCCCGGAACGAGCTCGATCTGCAGCCCGACCGTGACCGCGTCCGCGTCGCCGACGGCGATGGTCAGAGCCAGCAGCCGGGCCCGCGTTTCCGGAATTTCGGTCCACGGCGAGGCCGTCTCCGCAGCCAGGCCCGCCGGCGCAAAGAGCAGCAGAATCAGCGCGCCGGCAGCACTCAGCCGCCGGCGAACGCCGCACCGCGCGGACATTTGGCAAACGCTCATGGTGATCATATATGCCACATAGGGAAATTTCTGGGCTGACAATATCGTGATCCTGTACCATGCTAGCCGTGAGGAGCGCGCGATAGCGAAATGGCGGTAAATCCAGGCCGGGACGGCTACCTCGAAGGTCAGCTACTGATCGCCATGCCCAGCATGGGCGACGAGCGTTTTCAGCGCACCGTGATCTTCATGTGCGCCCATTCCGAGCAAGGGGCCATGGGGCTGGTGATCAACCGCTTGGCGGACCAGATCGATTTTCGCGACCTGCTGCAACAGCTGCGTATCGAAGTGCCGGCGCTTCGCCAGGAGATCCAGGTGCATTCGGGCGGCCCGGTGGAGTCGGGACGGGGCTTCGTCTTGCACACGACCGACTATTTCCAGGATTCGACGCTGAAGGTCAGCGAGGAGATCGGTCTGACGGCGACGGCCGACATCCTGAAATCGATCGCCAACGGCGAGGGACCGCGCCACAGCATGCTGGCGCTGGGCTACGCCGGCTGGGCGCCCGGGCAGCTCGACGCGGAAATTCAGGCCAACGGCTGGCTGCACGTGCCGGCTGATCTCGATCTGGTGTTCGACGAGGAGCTGGGCACCAAGTGGGAGCGGGCGATCCAGAAGGTCGGGATCGATCCCTCCTTCCTCTCCATGGACGCCGGCCACGCCTGAGCTGGCCGCGCGGCCTCAGGCCCCCGCGAGGGGGGCGGCGCGCGCGTCGCGTGACAGCATCGCGAACAGCAGGTGATCGCGCCAGGCGCCGTCGATCTTCAGGTATTGGCGCGCCAGTCCCTCTTCGGTGAAGCCGACGCGGCGAAGCACCGCCTTGCTGCGCTCGTTCGTCGGCAGGCAGGCGGCTTCCAGCCGATGCAACCCCAGTTCGCCGAAGACGAAGCCCAGGATGGCGCCCACCGCGTCGCTCATGTAGCCCTGACCGGCGTAATGCTGGCCCATCCAATAGCCCATCGAGCAGGACTGGGTGACGCCGCGGCGCACGTTCGAAAGGGTGACGCCGCCGAGCAGCCGGTTGTCGGCGCGGCGGAAGACGAAGAACGCGTGGCCGAAGCCTTCGCGCGCGTCCCGGTTATAGCGCCGAAGCCGCCGCCGGAAGGCGTTGCGGGTCAGCTCGTCCGGCGCCCAGGTTGGCTCCCAGGGAGTGAGAAAAGCGCGGCTCTCGGCCCTCAGCTGGGCCCAATCGGCCCAATCGCCAGCCTGCGGCGGGCGCAGATAGACGAACTTGCCCTGCAATGCCTGGGCAATGCCGGTCCACGGGGGATTGCGCAGGAAGGTCGACACGTGGCGCCTCGGCTCCGCTCACTTGCTCAGTTAAATCTTGCCGCGATCGCATTGTAGCTGGCAAGGCCGCCGATCGGGCCCAGCGCCGCCACCGTGGGCGAGCCGGCGCTGGCGATCCGCTGCGTCACCCGGCGCACGGCGTCGGCATCCACGGCATCGATGCGGGCGACCAGCTCGTCGACCGGAAGCGCCCGGCCGTAAATCAGCATCTGCCGGCCGAGCTGCTCGGTCCTGGCGCTCGAGCTTTCCAGCGACATCAGGATGCCGGCCTTGAGCTGCGCACGGGCCCTCGCCACCTCGGTCTCGTCCGCGTCCTTGCCCAGTTTGGTCACCTCATCGCAGAGCACCGGCACCAGCTCGGCAGCCTCCTGCTCGCCGGTACCGGCATAGATGCCGAAGATGCCGTCGTCGACGAAGGAAGAGGCGAAGGCGAACACGGAATAGCAGAGGCCGCGGCTCTCGCGCACTTCCTGGAACAGCCGCGAGGACATGCCGCCGCCGAGCACGGTGGCCATGACCTGGGTGGCGTAGAAATCCGGGTCGTCATAGGTGACGCCGGGCAGCGCCAGCGCCAGATGTACCTGCTCCAGGTCCCGGGCCTGGCGGAAGTCGCCGCCCCGGTAACGCGCCGGCGGCAGCGTTTCGCGGCCCGCCGAAGGCAGCTCGGCGAAGGCCTCGGCGGCAAGGGCGACGAGCGCCTCGTGGCGCAGCGCCCCGGCTGCCGCCAGCACCATCTGCGGGGCCCGGTAGTGCCGGTCCATGAAGCCGGCAAGCGACGAGCGGGTCATCCTGGAGATACCGTCGACGGTGCCCAGGATCGAACGTCCGACCGGCTGGTCCGGATACGCGGTCTCCTGCAAATGATCGAAGATGATGTCGTCGGGCGTGTCCTGGGCCTGCCCGATCTCCTGGATGACGACGGCCCGTTCGCGTGCCAGCTCCGCCTCGTCGAAGACCGAGTGCTGCAGGATGTCGGCCAGGATGTCGAGCGCCAGCGGCAGGTCCTCCTTCAACACCCGGGCGTAGTAGGCCGTGTGCTCGCGCCCGGTGTAGGCGTTCAGGTGGCCGCCGACGGCCTCGATCTCCTCGGCGATGACCCGGGCGCTGCGGCACTTGGTGCCTTTGAAGGCCATGTGCTCCAGCAGATGGGCGACGCCATGCACCTCGATCGTCTCGTTGCGCGCGCCGGCATCGACCCAGACGCCGATCGAGGCGCTTTCCAAATGAGGCATGGCGTCGCTGACGACGCGAAGGCCGTTGTCGAGGACGGTGATTTCGACGCTCAAGTGCGGTTACCCCTGGCTCTTGATCAGTGGACTTGGGCGCGGATGTGCGCCTGTACGGCTTCGAGATCGTTGGGCAGCACGGTGAAATGCTCCTCGCGCTGGTACAGATCGGCGATATGCGCGGGCAGGGCCGGTGCCGTTCCGGCGGCGCGGGCGACGGCGTCGCCGAACTTGGCCGCGTGCGCGGTCGCCAGATTGATCGTCGGCGTCGCGTCGAGACCGCCCGCCCAGGCCGCGGCGATGCCGACGGCGGTGTGCGGATCGACCAGCATGCCCGTCATCTCGCGGACCCGGCGGATGGTCGCGGTCGTTTCCGCCTCGTCGATGCTGGCGCTGGCGAACAGCGCCCGCGCCGGTCCCAGCCGGTTGTCGCCCACGACGAAGCGGCCTTCGGTTTCGAGCTGGCGCATCAGTGTCGAGACCTCGGCGCCGTCGCGGTCGCACAGGTCGAACAGCAGGCGCTCGAAGTTGCTCGCCACCTGGATGTCCATGCTCGGGCTCTGCGTCGCCACCACCGTCGATGGACGGTATTCGCCGCTCTGGAAGAAGCGGTGCAGAATGTCGTTGCGGTTGGTGGCGGCGACCAGCCGCGCGACCGGCAGTCCCATCCGGTGGGCGACATAGCCGGCGTAAATGTCGCCGAAATTGCCGGTCGGCACGACGAAACGAACCGGCCGCTCCGGCCCCAGCTGCACGGCGGCGTAAACGTAATAGACGATCTGCGCCAAGACGCGCGCCCAGTTGATCGAGTTCACGGCGGACAGCCGCAGCTCCTCGCGAAAGCCCGCATCGTTGAACATTCCCTTCAGTAAGGCCTGGCAGTCGTCGAAGGTCCCTTGGATGGCTATGGTGTGCACGTTGGGGGCGTCCACCGTGGTCATCTGCCGGCGTTGCGCTTCGGAAATCCGGCCGTCGGGATAGAGGATGAAGACCTCGACGGCCTGGCGCTCGCGGAAGGCCTCGATCGCCGCCGCTCCGGTATCGCCCGAAGTGGCGCCGACGATGGTGACGCGCTCGCCGCGGCGGTCCAGCACCTCGTCGAACATCCGGCCCAGGAGCTGCATGGCGACGTCCTTGAAGGCCAGGGTCGGTCCGTGAAACAGTTCCATCAGCCAATGGCCCGGGCCGATCTGCACCAGGGGCGCGACCTCGGCGTGGGCGAAGCCGGCATAGGCCTCGGCGATCAGCTCGCGAAACCGCGCTTCCTCGAAGCCGTCGACGAAGGGCCACATCACCCGGAAAGCGACCTCGCGGTAGGGGGCACCGGCCAGTTCGCGCAGCGCGGCCGGCTCCAGCCGCGGCCACTCGGCCGGCACATAAAGGCCGCCGTCCGCGGCCAGTCCGGCGCGCATGACCCCTTCGAAGCTCAGGTCGGGTACCCGACCGCGGCTGCTGACGTAGTGCACGAGGCTGCTACTCTCTGGTCTCCGGGCCGTTCCGGCGGCCAACCTATCCGCGCCCCGGTCCAGGGGCAAGCGCGCCGGCCTCACCCCCATAACGCGCCTCCAGGTGCCGGCGAAAGCTGGCGACCTCGAGCGGCCGGCCAGTCGCCTGACGCAGCAGCGCGTTGTGATCGGGCTGCAGGCAGCCGTGGGCGTGCACTTGCGCGCTGAGCCAGTCGAGCAGGGGCCGGAAGTCGCCGGCGGCGATCGTCGCCGCCAAATCGATAGTCTCTGCCGCGGCCTGGTACAGCTGCGCCGCCGCCAGGGCGCCCAGGGTGTAGGTCGGAAAGTAGCCGAAGCTGCCGCCGAACCAGTGCGCGTCCTGCATGCAGCCGTCGCGATCGTCGGGCGGCCGGACGCCGAGCAGCTCCTGCATGCCGTCGTTCCAGGCGCCGGGCAGGTCGGCGACGGCAAGATCGCCCGAAAGCAGGGCGCGCTCGAGCCGATAGCGCAGGACGACGTGCAGGGGATAGGTGACCTCGTCGGCATCGACCCGGATCAGGTCGCGCGCCACCCGGCGCTGGTGGCGGGCCAGGTTGTGCGGTGCCCAGGACGGTCCGGAGACGGCGAAGGTTTCCTGCAGCACCGGGCTGAGATAGGCCATGAAGGCATCCGAGCGGCAGGCCTGCATCTCGACGATCAGCGACTGGCTCTCGTGCACCACCATGCCCATGGCATCGCCGACCGGCTGGTAGCGCCAGCTCTCCGGCAGATTGCGCGAATAGAGCGCATGCCCGGTCTCATGCAGCACCGCCATCAGCGACGAGCCGAAGTCGTTTTCGTCGTAACGCGTGGTGATGCGGACGTCGTCTTTGACGCCGCCGGTGAAGGGATGGTGGCTCTCGTCCAGCCGCCCGTGCGCGAAGTCGAAGCCGAGGTCGCGCATCAGCCGCTCGCCGAGGCTTTTCTGCATCGCCTTGGGAAACGGGCCGGGCAGCGGCAGCGGCGGCCCGGCAGCGGCCTGACGCTCCAGCACCCCGGCCAGTAAATCCGGCAGGAAGCCTTCCAGTTCGGCGAACAGGGGGTCGACCTCGGCCCGCCGCAACCCGGCCTCGTAGCCGTCCATCAAGGCATCGTACGGGTTCAAGGAGAAGGCCGCGGCCTTGGCCGCCGCGACGTCGCGGACCAGACCGACGATACGCTCGAGATGCGGCAGCTGGGCCTTGAAGTCGTTGGCCTTGCGGGCCGCCCGCCAGGACATGTTCGAGGCGGCGCCGGCCTTGGTCATGGCCTCGACCAGCCCGCCCGGCACCGCGGTCGCGTGCTGCCAGCGCCGGCGCATCTGGCGCAGGTTCGCGACCTGCCACGGATCGAGGGCATCGGCATCCGCTTCCGCCTGCTCCAAGAGGTCCGCCATCGCCGGTTCGCACAGTATCTCGTGGCGGATCAGCGCCAGCTCGGCGCGCTGCTCGGCGCGCGCTCCGGCGCCTCCCGCCGGCATGATCACGGCGTGGTCCCAGCCCAAGACGCCGGCCGCCTCGTCGAGGAGGATCAGGCGGCGGAACCGCCGCTCCAGCTGCGCGTATGCATCCAAGGCCTTACTCCGCCACCTATTTCGCCCTCATGCCGGGTGAAGATGATCGCTTCCCGGCGGCTCGGCAAGCGCCGCGCCTAGTTCTCGCGTCGCAGGTGGTAGACGGTGTAGATCACGGCCAGCGCCAGGGCCAGCCCGTACCAGGTGAGGGCGTACTGCAGATGGTGATTGACCAAGTTCACCTCGGCGGCGCGGGCGAGCGGCAGGCGCCCGCGTTCCGCATCCGGTACCGCTTCGAGCACGGCCGGCAACAGCGGCAGCGCCAGGTGCGCTGCCATGGCCGCGACATCGTAGGAGAACCAGTGCCCGGCCCGCCGGTCGGGCTCTGGCGTGAACCAGCCGGTCTCGGTGCTGGCCGGGCGCAGGACGCCGATGATCGCGACCGCGCCCTCCGTCAGCGTCTGCGGGCGGGCCGCCGCCTGGCGGGCGTCGAGCGGGATCCAGCCGCGATTCACCACGATCATCCGCCCGTCGTCGAGGCGCAGCGGCGTCAGCAACTCGACCCCGGGCATGCCGCCGACCGCCGGCGCGCCATAGAACAGCGTTTGCTCGTGCAGGAAGCGGCCGCGGACGCTGAAACGCCGATGCGCCAGGCCGCCCGCCGCCGCGTCGGTGAATTGCGGCAGCGGCGCCGGCACGGCGGCCAGCTGCGTCTGGCGTTCGGCGATGAGGGTCTCTTTCCAGGCCAGGCGCTGCAGCTGCCAGGTGCCGAGAGCGAGCAGCACCAGCAAGGCCGGCAAGGTCATGAGCGTCGGCAGCAGCGTCGGCCGGAAGCGGGCCACCGGGCTCAGAATCCGGCGGCCTTGTGCCGGTACTGCAGGGCGATCAGCAGCGCCTTGAGGGGACGCAGCAGGAGAAGCGAGCCGCCGAGGACGAAGGGAACCTGGTAGAGCAGATGCACCCAGGTCGGCGGCGCGAAGTTGAGCTCGACCAGTGCCGCCAGCCCGACCGCCAGGATGCCGATGAGGAAGATGGCGAAGACGGCCGGGCCGTCGCCTGAGTCCTGGGCAGTCAGGTCAAGCTCGCAGACGGCGCAGCGCTCGGCGACATTGAGGATGCCGTCATACAGCTTGCCTTCGCCGCAACGCGGACAGCGGCACAAGAGGCCCGCCCGGAACGGCGAGACCTCGCTGTAGTGCTCGAACATGCCGTGGCCGCATCGGCCTCAGTGGGTGACCGCGCTGGCGCCCCAGATGTAGATGCAGCTGAACAGGAAGATCCAGACCACGTCGACGAAGTGCCAGTACCAGGCCGCCGCTTCCAGCCCGAAGTGGTGGTCGGGCTTGAAGTGCCCCTTGATCGCGCGGAACAGACAGACGATCAGGAAGATGGTGCCGATCATGACATGGGCGCCGTGGAAGCCGGTGGCCATGAAGAAGGTCGAGCCGTAGATGCCGCCGCCGAACTCGAAGGGTGCCTGCGAGTACTCGTAGGCCTGCACCGCGGTGAAGGCCAGTCCCAGGATCACCGTCAGCAGCAGGCCCCGCACCGCGCTCTTGTTGTCGCCGTGCAGCACCGAATGATGCGCCCAGGTGACGGTGGTCGACGAGGTCAGCAGCAGCAGGGTGTTGAGCGCCGGCAGATGCCAGGGATCGAAGGTGACGATGCCTTCCGGCGGCCAGACGGCGCCGATCTGCTCGGTCGGATAGAGCGCGGCGTTGAAATAGGCCCAGAACCAGGCGACGAAGAACATCACCTCGGAGGCAATGAACAGCACCATGCCGTAACGCAAACCGAGCTGCACCACTTCGGTATGGTGACCTTGCTCCATGGCCTCGCTGATCACGTCGCGCCACCAGACGAACATGGTGTAAAGCATCACCAGCACGCCGATGCCCAGGACCCAGGGCGGGCCGTCGTGCATGAACCAGATCAGACCGGCGGCAATCAGCAGCGCGCCCAGCGCGCCGAGTGCGGGCCAGGGGCTGGGGTCGACGAGATGGTAGTCGTGCCCCTTGGCGTGGGTGTCAGCCATGGTACCTCCGCTGCAACATAGGCTCGGCGCCGAGGTCGGCGCCCTTGGTGCTGCTTCTCAATTGATGTCCTCCCGCCCGTCTGCCGGGCCGACGCTGAGTTTGCGCGGGGCGGCCTCCTCGTCCAGCCGGAAGAAGGTGTAGGAGAGCGTGATCGTGGTGACGTCGTTCAGCGTCGGATCATCGGAGATCGACGGATCGACGAAGAAGGAGACCGGCATGTCCACGCTCTGCCCGGGCTCCAGCCGCTGCTCGGTGAAGCAGAAGCAATCGATCTTGCTGAAGTAGGGGCCGGCCTTGAGCGGCGTCACATTGTAGGCCGCCTGGCCGGTGACGGCGCGCGCCGACGGGTTCTCCGCCCGGTAGTAGGCGAGCACGGTCTCGCCCACCTTAACGGCGACTTCGCGTTGCGCCGGCCTGAACCGCCAGGGCAGGTCGGCGGCGGTATCGGCGTTGAAGCGGACTTTGATGATGCGTTCGCCGGCCTCGGCCGCGGCCGCCTCGGCGATGCGCGGGGTGCCGCCGAAGCCGGTGACCTGGCAGAACAGCCGGTACAGCGGTACCGCGGCATAGGCGAGCCCGACCATGCCGACGACAACCCCGACGGCGAGTGTCGCGGTCAGGCGGTTGCGCCTTTGCAGCCGGCTTGTCATCCACCACCCTTCATCTTCACGATCGAGACCACGAAGAACAGCACCACCAGAAACAACAGCACGCCGGCCAGCGCGAAATTGCGACCGCGCTTGCGCCGGTGCTCCTCACTGAGCGGCATCTCACGCCACCCCTCCGACCAAGCGCTCCGCCAGCAGCAAGGCGAACAGCAGAAAGAGATAGAGGATGGAGAAGCCGAACAGCCGCCGCGCCGGAGCGTCGGCGTCATCGCCCCCGCGCCAGACCTGCACTGCCATCGACAGGAACGCCGCGCCGAGGATAGCGGCGCCCACGCCGTAAACGGCCGCGGCCAGACCGGTCAGCCAGGGGGCCAGGGTCAACGGGACCAGGATCACGCTGTAGATCAGGATCTGCCGCCGCGTCTCCGCCGCTCCGGCGACCACCGGCAGCATCGGCACGCCGGCGCGCGCATAGTCGTCGGCGCGATAGAGCGAGAGCGCCCAGAAGTGCGGCGGCGTCCAGAAGAAGATGATGGCGAACAGCAATGCTGCGTCCGGGCTGATGCCGCCGCTGGCTGCGGCCCAGCCGACCATCGGCGGAAAGGCCCCGGCGGCCCCGCCAATGACGATGTTCTGCGGTGTCCGGCGCTTCAGCCACATGGTGTAGACGAAGACATAGAAGGCGATGGTCAGGGCCAGGAGCGCCGCCGCCGCGAGGTTGACCAGCAGGCCCATGGTCAAGACCGCGCCGACCGCCAGGGTGACGCCGAAGCCGAGCGCCTCGCCCGGGGCGATGCGGCCGGCGGGGATCGGCCGCCCGGCGGTGCGCTTCATGGCGGCGTCGATATCGGCGTCGTACCACATGTTGATCGCGCCCGAGGCGCCGGCGCCGACCGCGATGCAAAGCAGCGCCGTCACCGCCAGCGCTGGATGCATGGCGCCAGGCGCCAGCACCAGGCCGACCAGGGCGGTGAACAGCACCAGGCTCATCACCCGGGGCTTCAGCAGCGCGACATAGTCGGCGGCGCTGGCGTGGCCGGCGGCCAAGGCGGCGCCCCGCTGGGTCCCGAGGACGGCGTCTTCGCTAGTCACCGTAGCCAATCTCCGCCGCCTCCGTCAGTGCCCCGACCGCACCACCGGCAGCTGCTCGTAGGTGTGGAAGGGCGGCGGCGACGGCAGCCGCCATTCCAGGGTCGTCGCCCCTTCGCCCCAGGGATTGTCGGCGCATTTCCGCCCCGCCGTGTAAACGCGGAACAGCATCACCAGGAAGACGATGACGCCGGCGAAGGCGATGAAGGCGCCGATCGAGGAGATGTAATTCCAGCCCGCGTAGACGTCCGGGTAGTCGGGGATGCGCCGCGGCATGCCGGCCAGCCCGAGGAAGTGCTGCGGGAAGAAGATCACGTTGACGCCGATGAAGGTGAGCCAGAAGTGCAGCTTGCCCAGCGCCTCCGAGTACTGGTGGCCGCTCATCTTGCCGATCCAGTAGTAGAAGCCGCCGAAGATGGCGAAGACGGCGCCCAGCGACAGCACGTAGTGGAAGTGCGCGACCACGTAGTAGGTGTCGTGCAGGGCGTTGTCGACGCCGGCATTGGCCAGCACGACGCCGGTGACGCCGCCGACGGTGAACAGGAAGATGAAGCCGACCGCCCAAAGCATTGGCGTCTTGAACTCGATCGAGCCGCCCCACATGGTGGCGATCCAGCTGAAGATCTTGATCCCCGTCGGCACCGCGATGACCATCGTCGCCGCGGTGAAGTAGGCCCGGGTGTCGACGTCCATGCCCACCGTGTACATGTGGTGGGCCCAGACGATGAAGCCGACGACGCCGATCGCCACCATGGCGTAGGCCATGCCGAGATAGCCGAACACCGGCTTCTTGGAGAAGGTCGAGACGATCTGGCTGATCATGCCGAAGCCCGGCAGGATCAGGATGTAGACCTCGGGGTGGCCGAAGAACCAGAACAGGTGCTGGAACAGAATCGGATCGCCGCCGCGGGCGGCGTCGAAGAAGGCGGTGCCGAAATTGCGATCGGTCAGCAGCATGGTGATGGCGCCGGCCAGCACCGGCAGCGACAGCAACAGCAGGAAGGCGGTGACCAGGATCGACCAGACGAACAGCGGCATCCGGTGCATGGTCATGCCCGGAGCGCGCATGTTGAAGATCGTGGTGATGAAGTTGATGGCGCCCAGGATCGAGGAGGCGCCGGCCAGATGCAGGCTCAGGATCGCCAGGTCCATCGCCGGCCCGGGCTGCCCGCTGGTCGACAAGGGCGCGTAGATGGTCCAGCCGCCGCCGACGCCGCTGCCGCCGGGCGGTCCCTCCATGAAGGCCGATGTCAGCAGCAGCCCGAAAGCCGGCGGCAACAGCCAGAACGAGATGTTGTTCATCCGCGGGAAGGCCATGTCCGGAGCGCCGATCATCAGCGGCACGAACCAGTTGCCGAAGCCGCCGATCATCGCCGGCATCACCATGAAGAAGATCATGATCAGCCCGTGCGCGGTGATCAGCACGTTGAAGAAGTGATAATCGCCGCCCAGGATGCCGATGCCCGGCTCCATCAGCTCGAGCCGCATCAGCAGCGAGAAGACGCCGCCGACGATCCCGCCGATCACCGCGAACACCAGGTACATCGTGCCGATGTCCTTGTGGTTCGTGGAATAGAGCCAGCGCCGCCAGCCCCACGGCTGGTAGTGGTCGTGGGCCTCGCCGCCGCCGTGCCCGTGGGATGCCGCGTCACTCATGACTGTCCCCTTTGATTGCTTGCTGCGCGCCTGCCCGCTGCCATCAACGCCTGGCCATGACACGGGCGCGCGCAGTGTCCTCGTTCGCGAATTCCTTCTTCGCCTGCTCGACCCAGGCGTTGAACGCGTCCTTCGAGACCGCCTTCACCATGATCGGCATGAAGCCGTGGCGGACGCCGCACAGCTCGGAGCATTGGCCGTAATACATGCCCGGCTGTTCGATGCGGAACCAGGTCTCATTGGTTCGGCCCGGCACGGCGTCGATCTTGACGCCGAAGGCGGGCATCGCCCAGGCATGGATCACGTCGCTCGCCGTAGTCAGCAGGCGGATGTCGGTATCGACCGGCAACACAATGGCCTGATCGGTCGTCAGCAGCCGCGGCTGTCCCTCTTTCAGCTCGTTGTCCTCGATCATGATGGCATCGAAGGTGAACTCCCCATTGTCCGGGTACTCGTAAGTCCAATACCACTGATTGCCAATCGCCTTCAGCGTCATCTCCGCGTCCACCGTGCGGTCGGCGTAGTAGAGCAGCTTGAAGGAAGGAATCGCGATCACCACCAGGATGATCACGGGCACCACGGTCCAAGCGAATTCCAGCACCGTGTTGTGCGAGGTTCGCGTCGGTGTCGGGTTGGCTTTGGCATTGAACCTGATGATGCAGAAGAGCAGCAGCCCGAGGACGAAGATCGTGATCAGCGTGATGATCACCAGCAGCAAGTTGTGAAAATCGGTCACTTCGTGCATCACCGGCGAGGCCGCCTCCTGGAAGCCAAGCTGCCATGGCTTGGCCCGGCCGACGTCCGCCCAGGCGTTCCCGGCAAGCGCGGCGCCCGTGGCAAGGACCGTGCCCAAAGCGGTGAGATTCCGCGTACGCGTCATGTCGACTCCTTCGGAAGAATCCGATTTGGCCCCGTGACCTCACGCACGGCCAAACGACGCCTCGGCCTGCGCCTCGCCCCACCCCTGCGTCGCTTCCGGGCGTCTGAAAGCCCCTCTACATACAAGAGCGCTACGGCGGCAAACAAGCCCGCCGCACCGCCAGCGCCTGGCCGGACCGGCACAGTTGTCACGGTCTCGATCAAAAAGAAGATAATATTCAAGAGCTTAGGCAAACCTCGCCGTTCCGCGACCGGCGCCGGCGGTTCTGCGACTGAATGTCGCAGAGTTCTGCGCCTCGGCGCTCGTGGCGGGGCCGGAATCGTTGCCAAGGGGTGACGGCATCGCCGCCCTGCTCCATATTAGCCCTGAGCCGCTGAAGGAGACCGCGAGCATGAGCCGAAGCGACGCGAGCCCCCTGCTGGAACGTGCCGGCCTCGACCCGGAGCGCATCGAGGCCCTGGTCGGCGAGGCGCTGACCGGCACCGACGACGGCGAAATCTTCATCGAGCACCGTCAGACCGAGAGCTTCAGCTTTGACGACGGCCGGCTCAAGAACGCCAATTTCGATACTGTTCAAGGCTTCGGACTGCGTGCCGTCGCCGGCGAGAAAACCGGCTACGCGCATGCCGCGGAAATCAGCGAGGCGGCGATCCTCCGCGCCGCCGATGCGGTGAAGGCGGTCAAGGTTGGCCACCACGGCGTCCTCGATACGGCGCCGGCCGGCACCAACAAGCATCTCTATCCCGCCGACGATCCGGTGGCCGAGGGCAGCTTCGAGAATAAGGTCAAGCTTTTGCAGGAGGTCGACGCTTATGCCCGTGGCAAGGATGCCCGCGTGCGCCAGGTCTCGGCCTCCCTCGTCGGGCATTTGCAGCGGGTGGAGATCCTGCGCGCCGACGGCCGCCGGGTCTCGGACATCCGTCCGCTGGTCCGCTTCAACGTCAGCGTGGTCGTCGGCGAGGGCGAGCGGCAGGAAAGCGGTGGCCACGGCTGTGGCGGACGGATCGGCTATGGCGAGTACATCGGCGAGGAGAACTGGCGAGCGAGCGTCGACGAGGCCCTGCGGCAGGCCCTGGTGAACCTCGAATCGGTGCCAGCGCCGGCCGGCGAGATGACCGTGGTGCTGGGGCCGGGCTGGCCCGGCATCTTGCTGCACGAGGCCATCGGCCACGGCCTCGAGGGCGACTTCAACCGCAAGAAGACCTCGGCCTTCGCCGGGCTGATGGGCCAGCGCGTCGCCAGTCGCGGCGTCACCGTGGTCGACGACGGCACCATCTATGGCCGCCGCGGCAGCCTGACCGTGGACGACGAAGGCACGCCGACCTCGCACACGGTGCTGATCGAGGACGGCATCCTGACCGGCTACATGCAGGATCGGCTGAACGCCCGGCTGATGGGCATGGCGCCGACCGGCAACGGCCGCCGCGAATCCTACGCTCACATGCCGATGCCGCGGATGACCAACACTTACATGCTGGCCGGCGAGACGCCGCCTGAGGAGATCCTGGCCTCGGTCCAGCGCGGCATCTATGCCGTCAATTTCGGCGGCGGTCAGGTCGACATCACCAACGGCAAGTTCGTCTTCTCCTGCACCGAGGCCTACCTGGTCGAGAACGGCAAGGTCGGCGCCCCGGTCAAGGGCGCGACTTTGATCGGCAACGGCCCGGATGCGCTGACCCGCGTCAAGGCCATCGGCAATGACCTGAAGCTCGATCCCGGTGTCGGCACCTGCGGCAAGAACGGCCAGGGCGTCCCTGTTGGCGTCGGTCAGCCGACCCTGCGCATCGACGGTCTCACCGTCGGCGGCACCGCTTCAATAGGCTAATTCGCGGTAGATCGGATCGACCGAGCCGTTCCAGCGGCCGCGATAGAGATCGAGCAATGCCTCTGCCGGGGTGCGGCGGGCGGCGACGATCTCGTCCAGCTCGACCAGGTACTCGGTCTCGTCGGGGTTGTAGGTGCCGGTGTGGCCGCGGCGCTCCAGGCCGCCGCGCGCCAGCCGCAGCATCCGTTCGGCGAGATCGCCCACGGTGCCGCCGCGGAACGGCGTCGCCAGGGCCCGCCGCGGTACCTCGGTGCGCAGATAGTCGCGTTCCTCAACCGTCCAGTCGGCGATCATATCGGCCGCCGCCGACAGCGCCTCGGCATCGTAAAGAAGCCCCACCCACAGCGCCGGCAGGGCACAGAGCCGACCCCAAGGGCCGCCGTCGGCGCCGCGCATCTCAAGGAACTGCTTCATCCGCACTTCCGGGAACAGGGTGGTCAGATGGTCCTCCCAGTCCCGCAAGGTCGGCCGTTCCCCCGGCAGCGCCGGCAGCCGGCCGTCGAGGAAGTCGCGGAAGGACTGTCCCGCGGCGTCGACATAAGCACCGTCGCGGTAGACGAAGTACATCGGCACATCGAGGGCGTAGTCGGCGTAGGCCTCGAAGCCGAAGCCGTCCGCGAAGACGAACGGCAGCATGCCGCAGCGGTCCGGATCGGTGTCGGTCCAGACGTGGCTGCGGAAGCTGAGGAAGCCGTTCGGCTTGCCCTCGGTGAAGGGCGAGTTGGCGAAGATCGCGGTGGCGACCGGCTGCAGCGCCAGGCTGACGCGGAACTTGCGGACCATGTCCGCTTCCGATTCGAAGTCGAGGTTTACCTGGACGGTGCAACTCCTCAGCATCATGTCGAGACCATGCCGGCCCTTGGTCGGCATGTAGCGGCGCATGATGCCGTAGCGACCCTTGGGCATCACCGGGATGTCGGCGCGCGCCCACTTCGGGTCCGAGCCGAGGCCGAGGAAGCCGACGCCGAGCTCGCCCGCCACTTCGCGGACCTGGTCCAGATGCGTGTTCACCTCGCCGCAGGTCTCGTGCAGGGTCTCGAGCGGCGCGCCTGAGAGCTCGAACTGGCCTCCCGGCTCCAGCGTCACCGAGGCACGCTCATGTTCCAGGGCGACGAGCTTGCCCATTTCCATCACCGGCTGCCAGCCGAAACGCTGCAGGCCCTCAAGCATCGCGCGGATGCCGTTATCGCCCTCATAGGGCGGCCGCTTCAAGGTTTTCAGGTCAAAGCCAAACTTCTCGTGCTCGGTGCCGATGCGCCAGGCGGCGCGCGGCTTCGAACCGCGCTCCAGATAGGCGGCGAGTTGGTCGCGATGCTCGATAGGCGTTGCCGCCTGCTTGCCCGGTCCCGACATTCAAGTCTTCTCCTTGGCGGCGCCCGGGCCCGTAGCCAAGTCCTGCCGTCAAACTCGATCGCTTCGGAGAGGGACGTTAAGCGCAGCGGAGAAGGCCTTGCAAGTCCCCCTCGGGCGACTCTGCGGCGGCCGGACCGCCCTCCGGGCCGCGGACTGCGCGCGCGGGCGCGGGCTCAGCGCCGCAATTGGCGCTCGCGATACCAGATGTAGAGGCCGGCGGAGACGATGATCAGGGCGCCCAGCGCCACCGTCGGCGCCGGCAGCTCGGCCCAGACGAGATAGCCCAGGATCAGCGCCCATAGCAGCGACGAATAACGGAATGGCACGATGGTTGCCGCTTCGGCGCAGCGGAAGGCCTCGATCTGCCAGCCAGTGCGCGCCCGCCATCAGCGCCGATGAGGCCAGGATCATCGCCAGATGCGCCGGTTCGGGCAGACGCCAGCCCCAGGGCAGGGTGACGAGGCCGGCGAGCGCCACCGCGCTGGTCGAGTAGAACAGCGTCGCCAGCGTCGAGTCGGTAGCGGTCAGTCGGCGGGTGACGATGTCGCGGAAGGCGCCGGTCAGGCAGGCGGCGAGCGGCAGCAGCACCGCCCACTGGATCACCTCGCCGCTCGGCCGCGTCATCAGCAGCACGCCGCCGAAGCCGCTGCCGACCGCGAGCCAGCGCCGCCAGCCGACCCGCTCGCCCAGCAGCGGCACCGCCAGCGCCGTGGCGAACAGCGGTCCGGCGAAGGCGATGGCGATGGCATCGGCCAGCGGCAGGTACTTGAGGCCGGTGATGAACAGGAACGAGCCGGCCACCATCAGCGCGGCGCGGAAGCTCTGGCCCTTGGGGTCGGCGACGCGGAAGCCGCTGGCGCCGCCGAGCCGCCAGAGCAGCAGGCCGACCGCCAGCGCCACCGCGCCGCCGCGGAAGAACAGCATCTCGCCGACGGGATAGTCGGCGATCAGCCATTTCATCACCGCATCGTTGAGCGTCAGGCCGGCGCTGCCGAGCAGCATGAAGAGGATGCCGCGCCCGGTCGCCGTCCTCTGGCCGGTGGCGCGAAACCAGGCCGTGGCGGGGGCGGGAGGCGGGGGCTGCGGCATTCGCGGGATCAGCCGCTGCCCGCGGTCATGCCCTCGGCCTCGGCGACGCGCGCGTCGACCCGATCAAGCAAGCGGTGCATGGGGCCGTCCGCGACGCCGAGCTGGTCCAGATGCCAGACCAGGTTGTTGAGGTAATCGCGGCAACGGCCCAGGCGCCCTGCGGCGGCGGCGATGCTGGCGACCAGGGCCTCCTCGGGGAGCCGTCCGGCATAGCGTGGGTGCCGGGTGTCGACGACGAAAGTGATCGCCGGCACCGTCCCGGCCGCCGTACTGACGGCGACCCAGCGCGGGATGTAGGCGGCGACGATCATCTCGCGGCGCCAGACGATCTGCGTCTCGGTCTCGACCAGCGCCGGGGCGATCCGCATCGCCATGCCGCGGCAGCGGCCGCCGGCACGCAAGCCCAGCATCAGGCCCGGGCACTCGGGCGTGCCGCGGCCGGCCGGCGTCCACAGGCAGAAGCTGCGGTGATAGCCGTGCAGCAGGGCGGGACGCGCCTCCTCGTGGTCGAGGCCGGGATTCCACATCAGCGAGCCGTATCCGAAGATCCAGACCGGATCGCCGGCCGGCAGGCGCGCCAGCATCGCGCGGCGCGAACGCTCGCGCTCCGTGAAGCTCAGAACCGGGCTGCCGAAGTCGCGGGAGAGTTCGCGCGCCAATGCGGCGATCCGCGCTTCGGTGAGTTCCTCTCGACTGAGACCGTCGCGGACCAGACGCCGCTTCATCGACGCACCAACAGCACCGGCGGTTCGGAACCGCCCGCTTTCTCTTTAAGCCCTGCGGATGCGCCTGACCAGTCCTCGCCAGCCGCTTGGCAGGCGGCGGCGGGCGTCGTATGAGGAAGGCCATGAAGAGCTACGCCGCGCTACGCCTGCGAGGACGCTGGGTCACGCTGGAGCCTCTGGCCCCGGAACATGCCGATGGCCTGCGCGCCGCCGCGGCCGATCCGAAGATTTGGCCCTACATGTTCTACGACGCCGCCAGCGTCTTCGACACCTGGCGCGAGGCGGCGGAGAAGGCGGTGGCCGCCGGCCGCGAAGCGCATTTCGTCGTGCGCTGGCAGGCCGACGGACGACCGGCCGGCAGCTCGCGTTACCTCAATCTCGCGCCCGAGCACCGGCGGCTGGAGATCGGCCACACCTGGTACGCGCCGGAGTTCTGGGGCGGCCCGGTCAATCCGGAGTGCAAGCTGTTGCTGATGACGCACGCCTTCGAGAGCCTGCAGGTCAACCGCGTCGAGTTCCGCTGCGATGGCCGCAACAGCCGATCGCGCGCCGCGCTGCACAAGCTCGGCGCCATCGAGGAGGGCACGCTCCGGCGCCACATGGTGGTGCGCGACGGCTTTGTCCGCGACACCGTGCAGTTCGCCGTCATTGCCGCCGACTGGCCCGGCGTCAAGGCCAGGCTGGAGGCGCGGCTGGCGGCCCTCGTCTAGGGCGGCGGCGGATGGCTTTGGAGATGCGGGACGCCTGCGAGAAGTGCCAGGCCGCCTTGGACTGGCAGGGCGAGGCCTACATCTGTTCCTACGAATGCACCTTCTGCGGCGATTGCAGCGCCGAGATGGCGCGGATCTGCCCGAACTGCGGCGGCGAACTCCTGAGGCGCCCGAAACGGCGCCCGAAGCACTGAGGGGCGGAATCCGACCACGACCAACCGCTGCTTAGCGTGACCGGCCCTCAGGTGCCGTTCTTCACCCGCTCCCAGTAGTCGCTGTTCAGCCCGCCCATGATGGTGTCGTGCTGCGATTGCAGGCAGCTGCGCATGCTGGGCGCCATGCTGTTGGCCGAGCCGTAGGCGCAGAAGTCGTGCATCTGCCGGACCAGGTCGCGCGAAGTCGCCGGTGCGTCCTCCAGGTCCCGGGGCCGGATGTTGCCGTCCCAGATCGTGGCGCGGACCTCGGCGCTCTCGCGGCCGCCCGGCGGCAAGGCGTTGATCAGGCGCACCAGCAGCCGCGCCGCGCGCATGCGCTCGCCGTCGCTGTCGACGACCTGGTCCCCGAGGTCGCGCAGCGAGGTGGTGATGGCGGTGATCTCGCCCGCGCCCAGCGGCGTCTCGCCCGCCTCCGGCTCGGGCAGCAGCGCCACCTTGTCGCCGATTTCGACCGTCACCTTGGCCAGCTTGTGTTCGAGCAGGCGCAGATGCGGCAGGCTGAGCTGAACCGCGACATGGGTCCGCAGCACCTTGATGCGCAACTCATTGGCGTCCAGCTCGACAATGCCGCCGTCGGCCCGCATGCCGCGCAGCCGGACATCGGGCCCCGGCGCCATGGTGTAGCGCGTGTAAGGCGTGGGCGAGGCCAACTCCGGCTGCAGGCAGAAGCTGGAGAACTCGGCCGCGCAGGTGGCGCCGTGGCAGATCAGCTCGACCGGCTCGCCGCTCCTGACCAGGGCCAGGGCCTGCGTCGCCGCGGCCGCCGGCAGGGAAGTGGCGGCCAGGGTGCCGAGGGCCGCGAGCGAAAGGAATATGCGTGGGAATCTCATGGGCTCCGCGCTCCGTCGCTTCGGGCGGCATCGCCGTGCAGGCGGGCGCCGCCGACAGCAGGGCGCAAAATCGCACGCCGCCCGCCGCGCGGTCAACGAGCGTTCGCGTCAGTCGGCAGGCCGCAACCTCGCCTTAAAGCGGCGGGCGGCGGTCATGCCAGGGCCGTTCCGCCTCGATCTGGCTGGCCAGGCGGAACAGGGTCGCCTCGTCGCCAAAGCGGGCGATGAACTGCACGCCGACCGGCAGGCCCCCGGGCGTCCAGTGCAGCGGCAGGCTGATCGCCGGCTGGCCGGTGGCGTTGATCTGCGCCGTGAACGGCATGAAGCTCAGCATGTTCTGCAGATAGCGGTCCACATCCGCCTCGCCCATGTCGATGTTGCCGAGCGGCACCGGCGGCTTCGCCAGCGTCGGCGTGACGAAGACGTCGTAGCGCTGGTGGAAGGCGGCGAAGACGCGGCCCAGGGTGTGGATGGCCTGGATCGCCGCCGCATAATCGGAGGCAGGCGTGGCGCGGCCGCGCTGGGCGATGGCCCAGGTCACCGCTTCCAGGCCGCTGCCGTCGGGCTCGCGCCCGAGCGTGGCGTAGCGGCTGGCGGCGTTGTGCCAGGTGTTGGCGGACCAGATCACCAGCGCGTGGCGGACCAGGCTGGCCATGTCGTACTGCGGCGCCGCCTGCTCGACCTCGTGGCCGAGCGAGACCAGCAGCGCCACCGCCTGCTCGACCGCCTTGACGCACTCGGGATCGACCGGCACGCCGTTGGGCGCCGCCGTCGAATAGGCGATGCGCAGCCGGCCGGGATCGGCGCCGATCTCGTCCAGGAACGGCCGCGCCGGCGGCGGCGCGCAATACGGATCGCCCGGCGCCGGGCCGTGGCTGGCATCGAGGAAGGCGGCGGAATCGCGCACCGTGCGGCTGGCGACGTGGGCGGTGGAAAAGCCGCTCCAGCCTTCGCCGACGTCGGGTCCGGCGGGGTTGCGGGCGCGGGTCGGCTTGAGGCCGACCAGGCCGCAGGCGGAAGAGGGGATGCGGATCGAGCCGCCGCCGTCCGAGGCGTGCGCCACCGGCAGCACCCGCGCCGCCACCGCCGCGGCCGCGCCGCCGCTGGAGCCGCCGGGCGAGCGCTCCAGATCCCAGGGGTTGCGGGTCGGGCCGAAGCGGGCCGGCTCGGTGGTCGCGGCGAGGCCGAACTCCGGCGAGTTGGTCTTGCCGAAGATCACCAGTCCGGCGGCCCGGTAACGCTCGACCAGGGTCGAGTCGTGGTCGGCGATGTAGCCGTCGTAGAGGGCGCTGCCGTAGGAGATCGGCTGTCCGGCATAAAGCGCGCTCAGATCCTTGAGCAGGAACGGCACGCCCGAGAGCGGCCCGGCCGGCAGGCCGGCGGCGATGCTCCGCTCGGCCTCGTCGTACATCTTGTGCACGACGGCGTTGAGCCTCGGGTTGACGGCTTCCAGGCGCGCGACCGCCGCAGCCAGCACCTCGCTCGCGCTGACCTCGCCCTTGGCGATCAGTGCGCCGAGCCCCAGCGCGTCGTAGCCGTCATAGTCTTTGAAATCCATCGCCGTCCCCTCCCGTTCGGCCCTGGCGGACAATGTCTAACAGCTTCCTCGGCGCCGTTCCAGGCGGCGGACGGCAGAGCGCGGTGGCCTCCGCGCGACCCATCCGGCGCGGCATTCCGAAATGTCGCCGCGATTGCTAAGTTAGCCGCCCCCGACCGCCTGGGAGCGCGCCGTTGCTGTACCGTTATCTTCTGATCGTCCGCTTCGCCCTAGTCAACATTGTCGCCGTGGCGCTGCTCATCGCCGCCTACCTGCAGGGCTGGCTCGACGGCGTCTTCGCCGCGGAGCTGCTCGTGCTCTCCGGGCTGATCTGCATCGTCTTCCTCTACGGCCTTCTGGTGTGCGGCCTCAGGATCTGGCGCTTCTGCACCGATCTCAATGCGGTCGCCGCCGGCACGCCCGACGCGCGCTCCCAGGCCGGCCGTTATCTGGTCCAGATCGAGGGCATCGGCGCCGAGAGCCGGGCGGCGCTGGCCGCGACCCTGCGGCTCAAGCTGACCGACCGGATCGTGGTCGTGCGTCACGTCGCCAACTCGCTCGTCTTTCTCGGCCTGATCGGCACCGTGATCGGCTTCATCATCGCGCTGTCCGGCGTCGACCCGGCGACCGCGGGCCAGGTCGAGAACGTCACCGCCATGGTCTCGACCCTGATCAACGGCATGTCGGTGGCGCTCTACACCACGCTGGTCGGCGCCGTGCTCTATGTCTGGCTCAGCATCAACTACCGCATCCTGGTGACCGGCGCGGTCGACCTGATCGCCGCCACCATGGAGCTCGGAGAAGCCCGTGCAAGGGCTTGACTATCTCGACGAGGACGCCTGGGGAACGGTCTTCCGCGACGTCATCCTGCTGGCCCTGGTCGGCTTCGTCGCCATGGTCATCCTGATGCTGCCGCACATCAGGCCCGTGAAGGAGCGCAGCGAGGAGGCCAAGGCCCCGGGCAACGTCATCGTCGAGATGCACTGGCCGAACGACATGCCCTACGACGTCGATCTCTGGGTCAAGGCGCCGAACGAGATCCCGGTCGGCTTCTGGAACCAGGGCGGCCACACCTTCAACCTGCTGCGCGATGACCTGGGCGACGAGTTCGACGCCACCCAGCGCAACTACGAGGTCAGCTACAGCCGCGGCATCCCGGCCGGCGAGTACATCGTCAACGCGCACATGTACGGGCCGATCCCTTATGGCACGACGATCCCGGTGACCATCGTCGTCAGCGTCAAGGCCAACTTCGACGAGGCCCGGCAGATCCTCGAGACCACCTTGCACCTGACCCACCGCGGCCAGGAAGAGACCGCCTACCGCTTTCGCCTGACCGAAAAGGGCGAGCTGGTGCCCGGCAGCGTCAGCACGCTGAGGCGCCCGCTGATCACGGAGCAACGCTGATGGACATCATCTACTACCTCTTCGCCGGTGCCGCCGGCACCGCGCTCGCTCTCGGCAGCCTCGCCATCTGGGCGCCGCGGCCGGCCCGGGTGCGGATCATCGCCGTGGTCATCGTCGCCCTGTTCCTGCCGGCGCTCTACCTGCAGATGCTGGAGATGCTCTCGAAGCCCAAGCCGATGAGCTTCGAGTGGTACCAGGCCAATACCGACCTGGCCCAGCTCCTGGGCGTCAGCATGGTCGAGGGCGAGGCGATCTACCTCTGGCTGCTGCTCGACGATCAGCGCGAGCCGCGCTCCTACAAAGTGCCGTGGAATCTGGAACTGGCGGAGAAGCTCGAGGACTCGGTCGACGAGGCGGTGCGCCGCGGCGCCACCATCGTCCTGCGCAAGCCGTTCTTCCGCAAGAGCGCCGAGGATCTGGGCCACCTCAACATGGAGATCGTGCCGCCGCCGATGCCGCGCCAGAAGCGGCCGCCGCTGCCGCCGCGCATCTTCAACCCGCGCGAGAAGGCGATCTAGGCCGGCTGCGGGTCGATTGGCCGGGCGGCGGGACAGCGGTTATGCTGACCGCCCACGGCAGCGAGGGAGCGGCTTCGCATGGGTGAGATGGTCGACGGCGTCTGGCAGGCCAAGGGCCGGACCGCGCGCCACCGCGAGGGCCGCTTCCAGCGCGCCGAGACCCAGTTCCGCGAGCGTGTCAGCGCCGACGGCAGCAGCGGCTTCAAGGCCGAGGCCGGGCGCTATCACCTCTATGTCGCGCATGCCTGCCCGTGGGCGCACCGCACGATGATCTTCCGCGCCTTGAAGGGCCTGGAGGCGGCGATCTCGGTGAGCTTCGTCGAGCCCTTGATGCTGGATCAGGGCTGGGAGCTCAGCGAAGGCGCCGACCCGGTGAACGGCGCCCGCGCCATGCACCAGGTCTACGCCAAGGCCCGGCCCGGCTATAGCGGGCGCTGCAGCGTGCCGGTGCTGTGGGACAAGGCCACCGGGACCATCGTCAACAACGAATCGGCCGAGATCATCCGCATGCTGAACGCCGCGTTCGGCGCGCTTGGCGCCAAGGGCCCGGACTACTATCCCGAGGGCTTGCGCCAAGCGATCGACGCGGTCAACGCCGAGGTCTACGACAACGTCAACAACGGCGTCTACAAGTGCGGCTTCGCCGCCAGCCAGACGGCCTACGAGGAGGCCTTCGGCGCGCTGTTCGCGACCCTCGAGCGGCTGGAAGGGCTGCTCGCCCGCCAGCGCTATCTGGTCGGCGAGCGGCTGAGCGAGGCCGACTGGCGGCTTTTCACCACCTTGGTGCGCTTCGATGCCGTCTACTTCGGACACTTCAAGTGCAACCTCAGGCGCCTGGTCGACTATCCCAACCTGTGGGGCCACACCCGCGAGCTCTTTCAGGAGCCGGGGGTTGCCGGCACCGTCGATTTGCCGAAGATCAAAGAGCACTACTACGGCAGCCACCGGCAGCTGAACCCGACCGGCATCGTGCCGCTGGGGCCGGAGCTGGATTTCGCGCTCCCGCACGACCGCGGCCGCCTGCCGGCCGCGGCGGCGTAACCAGGAGAGAGGTAGCGATGAGTGAGAGACCACGCGGCTCGACCGCGCTTGCCCGCTTCAAGGTGCTGGACCTGACGCGCGTCCGCGCCGGTCCGACCTGCGTGCGTCAGCTCGGCGACTGGGGCGCCGATGTGATCAAGATCGAGATGCCCGAGACCGGCGACGGCAGCGCCACCCTGGGCGGGCCGCGGCACGGCCCCGACTTCCAGAACCTGCACCGCAACAAGCGCTCGATGACCCTGAACCTGAAAGAGGACGAGGGCCGCGCGGTCTTCATGAAGCTGGTCGAAGGTGCCGACGTCGTGGTCGAGAACTACCGGCCGGACGTGAAGAACCGCCTCGGCATCGACTACGAGGCCTGCCGCGCCGTCAATCCCGGCATCGTCTACGGCTCGATCTCCGGCTTCGGCCAGGACGGCCCCTATGTCGAGCGGCCGGGCGTCGACCAGATCGCGCAAGGCATGGGCGGCCTGATGTCGATCACCGGCGCGCCGGGCAAGGGGCCGATGCGCGTCGGCATCCCGGTCGCCGACCTCTGCGCCGGCCTCTTATGCGCCTACGGCATCCTGGTGGCGCTGTTGGAGCGCGAGGTCTCAGGCCAGGGCCAGTGGGTGCAGTCCTCGCTGTTGCAGGCGCAGATCTTCATGCTCGACTTCCAGGCCGCGCGCTGGACCATGACGCAGGAGATCGCGCCGCAGGCCGGCAACGACCATCCGACCAGCATCCCGACCGGCGTCTTCCCGACCGCCGACGGACACATCAACATCGCCGCCGCCGGCCAGCACATCTTCGAGCGCTTCTGCAAGGCCCTCGGCAAGCCCGAGTGGATCGACGAGCCCGACTACACGAACGGACAGCTGCGCTCGGAGAACCGGCACCGGCTGAACGCCGAAATCGCCGAGGTGACGCGCCACGACACGAGCCAGGCCTGGGTCGACAAGCTGAACGCCGCCGGCGTGCCCTCAGGTCCCATCAACAACATCCAGCAGACCTTCGAGGACCCGCAGGTGCGTCACCTCGGCATCGCCGAGACCGTGGCCTCGCCGGCGCTGGGCCCGATCACGCTGGTCGGCCAGGGCATCAAGCTGTCCAGGACGCCGAGTCGCATCGCCGTCGCCCCGCCGGAGCCCGGCGAGCACACGCAAGCGATCCTAAGCGAGCTCGGCTATTCGGCGGGCGAGATCGAAGGCCTGCGCCAGCGCCAGGTGATTTGACCGCCGCGCGGCTGCACCTCGGCGTCATCGCGAGCGCAGCGAAGCGATCCAGTCGTCCGCGCTAAAGCCCTGGATTGCTTCGTCGCCTCCGCCTCCTCGCAATGACGCTACCGGGATCTGCTAGCCTTCGGTCGGTCAACCGGGGGCGAAAGCGGCGAGGGCGCGCAGGTCGGGCTTGCTGCCGCCGGCCGGGTCGTGCGCCTGGATCGCCACGTGGTCGGCGCCGGCGTCGAAATGCGCCTGGAGGACGTCGCCGATCTTCGCCTCGCCGCCCCAGACCACCATGGCGTCGAGGAAGCGCTCGGCGTTGCCGGCGATCTCCTCTTCGCTGAAGCCGAGGCGAAGCCAGTTGTTGCGGTAGTTCGGCAGGGCGCCGTAGCGCTGCATCTGTGCCGCCGCGACCTGGCGGGCGGCTTTGGCGTCTCCGGTGAAGCAGATCATCTGCTCGACGCAGAGTTTTTTCTCGGGCCCGAGGATGCGCCTCGCCTCGGCGGTGTGCTCGGGCGTGACGTTGTAGGGCAGGGCGCCGTCGGCGAGCTCGCTGCCGCTCAAGGCCAGCATGTTCGGCCCGAGCGCGGCCAGCACCACCTGGCGCACCGGCGCCGGCAGGTCGACGGAGGCCGCCGCCATGGCCTCGAGATAGGCCCGCATCGCCGTCACCGGCCTGCCGTAGTGGTGGCCGCGGAAGCCTTCGACCAGCGGCGCGTGGCTGACGCCGAGGCCCAGGATGAAGCGGCCGCCGTAAAGGTTGTTCAGGCTGTCGTGGCCCATGCGGGCGCTGGCCGCGTCGCGGGCATAGATGTTGGCGATGCCGCTGCCGACGGTCAGCCGCTCGGTGCGGCCGAGCAGAAAGCCGCCCAGCGCCAGGCACTCCCAGGCCCGGGATTCCGGATACCACAGCACATCGTAGCCAAAGGCCTCGACGCTCTGCGCCAGTGCCGTCAGCTGCTCACGGTCCAGCGCGTTGGTCGAGAACCACACGCCCATACGTCCGATCTGCATCGCCTCGTCTCCTTCTCGCTCGTTCGCGCAAGCGCAGCACGGAACGCGGTGCGGTGCAACGGGCCGAGGTGACCGCAGGCACGCGCGCGGCTACAATGCCGGCTCGGTCCGAGCTGTCGAGGTGCGGCGATGAAACCCTTCGTCGAGTCGAGTGAGATACTGGCGGACGCCGCGGCGCTGCGCCAACGCATGGCGAGTGACGGCTATCTCTTCATCAAGGGGCTGGTGCCGCGCCAGGACGTCGAGGCGGTGGGAAGCGAGTTCCTGGAGATCGTCGCCGAGGGGGGCTGGCTATTGCCGGGTGCGCCCATCGAGGTCCGCATCGCCGACCCGGCCGCCGCCTGCGTCGACCCGGAGCCGCGGTTTCTGGAGGTGTTCCGCCGCTTCTACCAGCGCGAGGCGACGCACGCGTTGAAGCACCACCCGGCGATCGTCGGTTTCTTCGAGCGCTTCTTCGGCGAGGCGGTGCTGGTGCACCCGCTGCTGGTGGCGCGCAACATCTTTCCGCAGCGCGCGGAGTTCACCACCCGCCCGCACCAGGACTACGTCCACATCCAGGGCACCGAGGAGACCTACACCGTCTGGCTGCCTCTGCACGACGTACCCGAAGAAATGGGCGGCCTCGCCGTCGCCGAAGGCTCGCACACCGTCGGCGTGCACGACTTCACGGTCGCCGCCGGGGCCGGCGGGCTCGAGGTCAAGGAAAGCTTCGAGGGCCGCTGGCGCAGCGGCCCGTTCGCGGCCGGCGATGCCCTGATCTTCCGCTCCACCACCGTGCACCAGGGTGTCGCCAACCGCTCGCGCTGCCTGCGCCATTCGATCGACGCGCGCTATCAGCGCGCCTCCGAGCCGGTCTCCGAGGTCTCGATGAAGCCCTATTCCGGCTGCGGCACCTGGGACGAGATCTACGCGGGCTGGCGCTCCGAACGGCTGATGTATTATTGGGCCCGCCAGCAGCCGGAAGTGGTAGCCTTCGATTATCAATACTACGACCGGCGCGACGAGATCGCCTACGAGATGGCCGAGCGCGGCGACCGGACGGCGCGGGCGGCGCTGATGCGGATCGTCCAGCGCGACCCGCGCCAGGCCAAGCGCGAACGGGCGGCCCGCCTGCTGGCGGCGCTCGACGGCGAGACCGTGCCGGCCTGACGGGCGGCGGCGCATGTCGACGCTGCTGCTCAATTCCGAGATTTTCCGTGACCTGTTCGGCACGGCGGCGATGCGGGAAATCTTTTCCGACCGCGCCCTGGTGCAGCGCTATTTGGACGTCGAGGCGGCGCTCGCGCGCGTGCAGGCGCGGCTCGATCTGATTCCGGAAGAAGCGGCGGTCGAGATCACCGGAAAGGCCGACGCCGCCAACATCGATTTCGCCCGGATGAAGGCGCGCACCGAGGTGGTGGGCTATCCGATCCTGCCGCTGGTCGAGCAGATCGTGGCCATTTGCCGCGACGGCCTCGGCGAATATTGCCATTGGGGTGCGACCACGCAGGACATCATGGACACCGCGGACGTGCTGCAGATCCGCGATGCCCTGGCCCTTATCGAAATCGATCTCGACGCCATCGCCGAGCGCCTGGCGGCGCTTGCCGCGGAGTACCGTGAGGCGCCGATGGCCGGGCGCACGCACCTGCAGCACGCGCTGCCGATCACCTTCGGCTACAAGTGCGCGGTCTGGCTCTCCGGCGTCGACCGCCACCGCGCCCGGCTCGACGAGATCCGCCCACGCGTCCTGGTCGGCGAGTTCGCCGGCGCCGCGGGCACGCTGGCCTCGCTGGGCGAGAACGGCGTGGCGGTGCACGAGGCGCTGATGGCCGAGCTCGACCTCGCCCAGCCGGCGATCACCTGGCACGCCGCCCGCGACACCCTGGCCGAGGTCTCAGGCCTGTTGGCCATGATCACCGCCTCTCTGGCGAAGATCGCCTACGACGTCATGCTGCTGATGCAGTCCGAGGTCGGCGAGGTGTTCGAGCCCTTCGTACCCGGCCGCGGCGCCTCCTCGACGATGCCGCAGAAGCGCAACCCGATCGCCTGCGAGTTCCTGCTGGCCCTGGCCAAGGCGGTACGCCAGCACCACGGCGCCATGCTGGAGGCCATCGTCGCCGACCACGAGCGCGCCACCGGCCCCTGGCACGCCGAATGGCACGCGCTGCCGGAAGCCTTCGTGCTCACCGCCGGCGCGCTGGCGCATGCGCGCCAGCTGCTCGACGGGCTCGAGGTCGACACGGCGGCGATGCGCCGCAACATCGACACCACGGGCGGCTTGATCTTGGCCGAGGCGGCGATGATGGCGCTGGCCCCGGCCCTCGGCCGCCAGCGGGCCCACGACGTCGTCTACGACTGCTGCCGAGAAAGCCTGGCCAAGCGCCGCGCCTTTGTCGACGTGCTGGCCGGGCACCCGGAGATCGCCGCGGTCATGGACCGCGCCCAGCTCGCCGAGGTGATCGCGCCGGAGCGTTATCTCGGTGCCGCGCCCGCGATGGTCGACCGCCTGCTGTCGCGCCGCCGCTAGCCCTTGATGACCCGGTAGAGGGTGAAGAAGCTGCCCTCGGCGAGCGGAACGAGCCGTCCCTCCGGTACGCCCGCGGCCCCGGCGCCGTAATGCAGCCAGATCACGTAGTCGAAGTGTCGCGGCCAGCCGGCCCAGTAGTAGGGGGTGCCGCCGCTGCCGATCATCTGGCCCAGCTTGCCGGCCTCGGCGGGGTCGGCGCCCTGCCGTAGCGCCGCCGGTGACAGCGGCCCGCCAGATGGGGCGTTGAGCAGGCGGTTTTCCGCGCTGGCCTTGATCGGACCGGAGAAGGTGAAAAGTGTCGGCACGAAGGCCCCGCGCTCGATCACCGCCAGTGCGCTCATATGGACATGGGCATAGCGGAAGTAATTGGCCGGGCGCGGCGCGTCGGGCCCGTTCTCAACCGTCAGCAGGCGGGCGCCCCTCGGCAGCGCCTGGGCGGCGCTCCGGAACTCGGCATAGTGTGCGTCGAGGGCTTGCCAGTGCGTGCCGACCGACCAGACCCGAACCAGCAGCAGGATGATGACGGTCGCGGCGATAAGCCGCGGCGCGATGGGCGAGCGGGGCTGCAGCCGTGTCGCCGCGACCAGCATGAAGGCAAGCAGCGCGGGCAGGCGCCAATCGGCGGCCCAGATGCTGCCGAGATAGCTCGGCATCAGGATGGCGACGACGGCCAGGCCCAGAAGGACTAGACGCATCTCGCGGACGACGACCAGCTGCCGGCTGAAAAACAGCCGGACCAGCCCGACGCAGACCACGGCGAAGGTGAGGTAATCGGCGGCGGTGCCGAAGAACAGGACCGGTGACAGCAGGGCGACGAACTTCGCGCCGACGCCGCCATAGGCCGTATAGTCGCCGGAGAATTGGACGCCGACGGCCAGCGCCAGGATCGCGGGCAGGAGCATCGGCAGGCACGCGAAGAGCACCCCCCCGAGCTTTCGCGGCGTCTGCGACCGCGGCAGCTCGCGTGCCTGCCAGGCGGCGTGCAGCAAGACGGCGAGGCTGTAGCAGGCGAAGGCGAACAAGTGGGCGACGTAGAGCGCCAGCGCGGTGGACATACCGACAAACAGCGCCGCCCACGGCAGCCTCGGCCTGAGCCAGAGCCAGGCCGCCAGGCCAAGCAGCGCGAGGCCCTTCGCGATCACATAGTTCAGCGTGCCGATCGCCAGGACGTGGTTGTACAGGAAGAGGGACGCCACGGCCGGCCAATAGCCGAAGCGGCCGTGCAGCACGCGGTAGAGCAGAAAGGTGCCGAGCAGCGGCAGCGCCAGGGCCAGGGCGAGCAGCATTCGCCCGATCTGGTAGGCGGAGAACAGCCCTCCCAGGGGCAGGGCGAGCAGCTGGCTCGCCAGGTTGGGCTGCAGCGCCCACTCGATGGTGTAGTTGCGGCTGAGCGCCGCGTCGGCGCCGTGTCGTGTCAGGACGTGCAGGCCGGCGATGTGGTTGGGATAGTCATAAACGGCCGGAATTTCGACCAGGAACAGCGGCAGAAGCACCACGGAGAGGACGCCCAGAAGCGCGAGCCATGGGCCCACGGCGCGCGGTTCTGTCGGCAAATTGACTATCGGGCGACTCCGAATGCGGCCGGTGAACCCGGGATGGCCGCGAATCGACCATAAGACTGCTGGCTGGTCCGCCGCTCCGCAAGCACGATGGCGGCGCCCCGCCGTCGCGGAAACAGCCGATCCCGGCCTCAGCGCGCCGCGATTCGTTCGGTGTCTGCGTCGCCGCCGCCCTCTTGCGCCGGGTCGTTGCCGTCAGCGTCCCTTGAAGGCGGGTCTGCGCTTCTCCATGAAGGCGGTGCGGCCCTCGACGTAGTCCTCGCTGGCGAAGCAGGTATCGACCGCCGCCTGCACGGCCGCGAGGTCGCGCTCGGCCGGGTCCTTCAGGTATTCGCGCACCGCCAGCTTGGCCGCGGCGACGGTGAGCGGGGCGTTGCCGCCGATCGTCGCGGCGTAGTCGCGGACGTAGGCGTCCAGCACGGTCGGCGGTACCAGGCGGTTGATCAGGCCCATGCCCAGCGCCTCCTCGCCGGAGAACTGGCGCGCGGTGAAGAAGATCTCCTTGGCCCGTGCCGGATTGACCAGTCCGGCAAGCCGGGCGATGCCGTCGTAGCCGTAGCCGAGCCCGAGCTTGGCCGCCGGCACGCCGAAACGGCTGCCCTCGGCGGCGATGCGCAGATCGCAGTCGAGCGCCACCGCCAGGCCGCCGCCGATGCAATAGCCCTGGATCATGGCGATGGTCGGCTTGGGACAACCGGCCAGCGCATGATGCGCGGCGGTGCCGGCGGCGTTGTAGATCTCGATCGCCTCCTTGCTGTTGCGCTTCTCCTCGAACTCGGAGATGTCGGCGCCGGAGACGAAGGCCTTACGGCCGGCCCCGGTGACGACGACGACGCGGATCTTATCGTCGGCGACGTAATCGCCCATGATCTCCGGCACCGCCTGCCACATCTCATAGGAAACCGCGTTCAGCTTTTCCGGCTGGTTGAAGATCATCCAGCCGATGTTGCCGTCCTTCTTGGCGATCATCTTCTCGGTCGTGCTTGGCATGGCCTGCTCTGCTCCTTCGTGCCGGCGCCCGGCGCCGCACCACAGGTTGATGACAGTTCCGTTCCCGCTATTCCGCCGCCGCGGCCCGCGCCGCCGCGCCCAGTTGGACCGCGCCCTCGGCCGCCAGCGCCTCGATTTCGGCCTCCGAGAAACCGTATTCGCCCAGCACCTCGGCGGTGTGCTGGCCGAAGAGGGGCGCCGCGAGGGCGACCTTGCCGGGGGTGCGCGAGAACTTGAGCGGATGGCCGATGGTCTTCACCGGACCGGCCACCGGATGCTCGACCTCGACCACCATCTCGCGGGCCAAGGTGTGCGGATCCTCGTGCATCTCCTTGACGTCGTGGATCGGTCCCGCCGGCACGCCGGCGTCATCCAGGATCTTCAGCCACTCGGCGCAGGTGCGGGTGGCGAAGCGCTCTTCCAGTGCCTCGATCAGCGCCGCCAGGTTGGCCATGCGATCGCCGTTGGCGCGGAAGCGCGGATCCTCGGCCAGTTCCGGCACCCCGATCACCGCCAGCATGGCGCGCCACAGCCGGTCGTTGTTGGGGCCGATGACGATGTGCCCGTCCTTGGTGCGGACCGCCTGGTAGGGCGCGTTCAGGGGATGCGCCGTGCCCATGGCGCCGGGCGCCACGCCGGTGGCGAAACAGATCGCCGACTGCCAGTAGGTGTGCGTGATGCCGGCCTCCAGGAGCGAGGTCTCGACCTGCTGGCCCTGGCCTGTCTTCAGCCGCTCGGAATAGGCGGCGACCACGCCCAGGGCGAGCAGGATGCCGGCGGTGATGTCGCAGAGCGGCGGTCCGACCTTGACCGGCGGGCGGCCACCGCCCTCGCCGGTGCAGCTCATGATCCCACTCATCGCCTGGGCGACCAGGTCATAGCCGCCGCGGCCGGCGTAGGGGCCGGTCTTGCCGAAGCCCGAGATCGAGCCGTAGACCAGGGCCGGGTTGATCGCCTTCAGGTCGTCATAGCCGAGGCCGAGCTTGGCCATGGTGTCGGCCCGGTGGTTCTCGATCAGGATGTCGGCCTGCTCGACCAGCCGCCGGAGCACCCGCTTGCCGCCCTCGCTCTTCAGATCGAGGACGATGCCGCGCTTGTTGCGGTTCATCATCATGAAGGCCGCCGACTCGCCGTTGACCGACGGTGGCGACATGCGCCTTGTGTCGTCGCCGCTGCCGATCTTCTCGACCTTGACGACGTCGGCGCCCATGTCGGCCAGCATCAGGGCGCAGGTCGGCCCCGCCATCTGATGCGTCAGGTCGACGACCCTGACGCCCGCCAGCGGTCCGGATTTCTCAACGTTCATGCTCTCGTTCCCGGGCTTGCGCGAATGCGCGGCGATCATAGCGGCATCATCGCGGGGCGGCAATTTGCCGGGCTATGCGCCCTCGGCGAAGCCGGCGACGACGGCGTCGACGGTCGCGATCTCGGCCAGCCGCCGCATCGCCTCGAGCGAGGCCCGATGCTGCGCCCGGGACGCGGTCTGGCAGGCGTCCTCGGCGATGACCACGCGGTAGCCGACGTCGGCGGCATGCCGCGCGATGCTCTCGACCGCGTAGGCGGTGGAAACGCCGGCTAGCACCAGATGCGTCGGGCGGAAGCGGTCCAGGCTTTCCTGCAGGGCCGAGCCGTAGAAGGCGTTGTTGCGCCGGTGCGTGACCACCAGCTCATCCGCGGCCGGCTCCAGGCCCGCGACGAACTCCGCGCCCCAGGTGCCCTCCTTCCAGGCGTCCAGCTCGGCGATCTGGCGGTAGAGCGGCGCGTTCTGTTCGACATCGAGGTGGTCGGGCCGCACCGCCAGGCGGACGTGGACGATCGGCACGCCGTGCCGGCGCGCGCCGGCATAGAGGCGGGCGGCGGCGGCCAGCGTGCGCCCGCCCCAGGCTTCGGCGTCTTCCTCCATGCCCAGCCTGAACTTGCCGTCGGGATGGCAGTTCTCGTTCTGGTAATGGATGCCCAGGACCACCGTCTCGGCGCGCTGCAGGGTCATCGCCGCCGCCCTCAGTACTCGAGCCAGGGGCGCAGCACCGGGTAGAGGCTCGCCTTGCCCTCGTAGCCGATCCCCGGCAGCGGCGAGGGGCTGATGCGCCCGCCCTCGACTGCCAGGTCGTCGGCGAAGCCGCCGAAGGGCTGAAAGACGCCGGGATAGGATTCGTTGCCGCCGAGGCCGAGGCCGGCGGCGATCTCCAGCGCGAACTGGTGGCCGCCGTGCGGGATCAGCTGCCGGCGCGACCAGCCCGCTGCCTCCATCACCTCGATGATGCGCAAATACTCGACCAGGCCATAGGCGAGGACCGGATCGAACTGCAGAATGTCGCGCTCCGGCCGCATCTCGGCATAGCGGGCCAGGTTGCGCGCGTCCTGGTGCGAGAACAGGTTCTCGCCGGTCGCCATCGCCGGTTCGTAAATCCTCGAAAGCTCGGCCTGCAGCCGATAGTCGAGCGGGTCGCCCGGTTCCTCGAACCATCTCAGGCCATAGGGCGCCAGCATCTGGGCGTAGGCCGACGCCGTCTCCAGGTCGAAGCGGCCGTTGGCATCCACCGCCAGGGCCTGGCCGCCTCCGACCACCTGCAGCACGGCTTCGACGCGCTGCCGGTCTTCCTCGAGGCCGGCCCCGCCGATCTTCATCTTCACCGTGTCATAGCCTTGGCCGAGATAGCCGCGCATCTCCGCCTGCAGGGCGGCGGCGTCCTTGCCGGGGTAGTAGTAGCCGCCGGCGGCGTAAACGAAGACCCGCTCGTCATGGCGGCCGGCGTTGTAGCGCTCGGCCAGGAGACGGTGCAGCGGCCGGCCCTCGATCTTGGCGACCGCGTCCCAGACCGCCATGTCGAGGACGCCGACGGCGACCGAGCGGTCGCCGTGTCCGCCCGGCTTCTCGTTGCGCATCGCCGCCTCCCAGACCTTGATGGGGTCGAGGTTGCGGCCGCTCCGGTCCTGCAGGCTCTCCGGGGCCGCGGCTAGCACCCGGGGGATCACCCGTTCGCGCAGGATGCCGCCTTGGGCGTAGCGGCCGTTGGAGTTGAAGCCGAAGCCGATCACCGGCCGTCCGTCCCGGCTGACATCGGTGATCAGCGCCAGCACGCTCACCGTCATCTGGCTGAAGTCGATGTAGGCGTTGCGGATCTCCGACTTGATCGGCGCCGTGGTTTCCTGGATGTCGACGATGCGCATGCGTGCTTCTGTGGCCGGACCGGGGATGCAGCTAGGGGCAACTCTAGTACCTTGCGGTGGAATTTCGAACCCATTGGTCAGATGGTCAAGGGCTTGCCGGCCCAGGTCCACTTGAAC